>Ga0134125_10001994_pt1 | contig 24521 bp, 18 predicted proteins | sample KB31751_FD_96464 | JGI IMG/M metagenome (GOLD analysis project Ga0134125, IMG submission 96464) | Terrestrial soil microbial communities with excess Nitrogen fertilizer from Kellogg Biological Station, Michigan, USA - KB3-175-1 | ecosystem: Environmental > Terrestrial > Soil > Unclassified ...
GAATTAAACGCCACTCCTTTTGACCTGCCAAATGTAGAATATACGCACTATGACGATCAATGCACTTTTGATTATTTCATCAAAAAACACCAGCTAAAAGACCCGGCGCTTGGCCGGGTAGCCACCATTGTGCGCGGCGCGGATACCGACAGGCACGATTTTGCACCGCAATCCGCCGGGCTCGAAGCTATTTTTTCAGGTCTGGCCTATAACAGCAACGACGACCAGGAGTTACTGGCTTTCGGCATGCGCATTTATGACGGCCTGTATAGCTGGGCGCAGCATCTCTACGAAAAAAAGCATTCCCAGACAGGCGCTTCGGAACAGATGTTGCTGGAGGTGTATCACAAATATTTGAGGGATAATTCCGATAAAGCGCCCGCCTGGGCTAAAGAGCTTAAAGAAATGATCCAGGATCAAATCGATACCAATATGAGTCTAAGCTTACAACAGATATCCGATGAACTGGAAATCAACCCTACATATCTTTCCCGCGAATTCTCCAAATACTTTGACGATTTTTCTTTTGGCGATTACATACGCAAGCTGCGCATTGAAAAAGCCATTAATCTGATCGAAACCACTGATTGCTCCCTAACCGAGATCGCATACCTCACCGGATTTTCCGACCAAAGCCACTTTACCCGGATATTTAAAAAACAGACCGGACGAACGCCAACCATTTATAAAAAAAGACAGGCAGAAAAGTAAAATTTGTACTATTGGTAAAATCTATTCTATTTTTCGCTTTCAAACTTTTATAGCATTGTGCTTATCTTAGTAAAATACTGGACATCCAGCTATGAAACACCCCATTTTTGGTGCCGTCAGGAAGATATGCCTGATGGGTGGTCTTTTTATTCACCTGTTTTTTCCTGACCAGGTTCTTGCGCAGCAGGGAAGAAATTATCTTGATTCTCTCTTAAAAACCGCAGAACAGAATTACCCGCTGATCAAAGCAAAAAAACTGCAAATTCAGGCCCTGCAGTACGCGGTAAAGTATAAGCAAAACGGCATCATCCCTTCGCTTAATGCCTCGTACCAGGCGAATTATGCCACAGCAAACAATATCACGGGCATGATCTACCCGCAGTATATCATGCCCATCAGCGGGCCGCCAGGCAAAAGCAATGATTTTAGTGGTGTGCCCGGCAGTGCGGCAGCGCTTAACCTGCAATGGGAACCTATTACTTTCGGCCAGCGTGGTGCAGAGGTTGAACTGGCTAAAGGACGAGTACAATATGGCAAGGCAGATGAAGAACTGACGTTGTTTCAGCAGCAGGTATATGTTATCAATGCCTGGTTAAATTACACACTGATCAATGACCTGATAAAAGTCTACCAGTCCAATGTCGACCGTTCTGCTTTTAACTTAAAACAGGCAAAATCTTTGGTGACCAGCGGCTTGAGGCCGGGTACGGATTCTTCTTCCTTTAATTCGGAATATACCATTACCCGGATACAAATGATCGCTTTTGAAAGACAACGGGATTCCACGTTGATCGCACTCAAAGAATTAGCAGGGGGCAGTTTACCCCCAGGGGTAACGGTGGATTCTTCGCTCTATAAAAATGTCCCGGTATTGACCTTAGCGGATACTTCAATGGCCGATCACCCGGAGGTACAATTGGGAAAGGCCGATGTCGCCGCTAATGAGCTTGCTTTAAAGTCGCTAAAAAAAAGTATCGTGCCCCGGCTGACATTATGGAGCACCGGTTACGGACGCGGCTCGGGGATCGCTGCTGACGGTTCGGTGAATTCATCGGACGGATGGCAGTTTCAACGCTACAATTACGGCGTAGGCGCACAAATCTCATTCCCGGTTCTTGAAATTTTCCGGCAAAAGCCGTTATGGAAGCAGCAGGAGCTGCTTACCGCGTCCAGCCGTGAACAATTACAACTAACCGAACTGCACCTGAATTCGCAAAAAGCAATTGCGGAATCCAATTTTCAAAAAGCTTTGCAATCCGCGCGGCTCGCGCCGGAACAGTTTCATTCCGCCGAATATTCCTACAAAGCGATCCAGTCCAGGTATCGATCAGGCCTGATCAACTATTACGATGTGATCCAGGCGCAGCAACTTTTATTTCAGTCGGAAGCAGCCGTAAAGATCGCCTATTATAATGCCTGGAAGTCATTGCTCAATAAAGCCGCTTACTACGGAAACCTGAACCTGTTTTTAAATCAATACGGCAAATGAATATTATTCAATTTATAGTTGCCTCTTTAAGGAAACCGGTTACCGTTATTGTCGCCGTAATCGCCATCGTTTTCTTTTCGGCGGTATCTATCCGTACCATGCCCTTAGATATATTCCCAAAGCTGGGTACCCCCACTATTTATGTGGCCCAAACCTATGGCGGCTTATCGGCGGAACAGATCGAGGGTTTCGTTACGTCATATTATGAATATCACTTTTTGTATATAACGGGTATCAAATCGGTAGAAAGTAAAACCATACAGGGTGTTACCTTGCTGAAGCTCAACTTTTATGAAGGGACGGATATGGGCCAGGCCACGGCAGAAGTGGTTTCGATGGTAAACCGTGCACGGGCCTTTATGCCGCCGGGAACCGTATCGCCCTTTGTCACCCGTTTTGACGGTGGCAGCGTTCCGGTCGGTCAGCTGGTTTTCAGCAGCCCAACGCGGTCTTTGTCCGAAGTTTCGGACTTAGCGCTATTTAAGGTAAGACCTATGTTCGCTACACTTCCGGGTGTTTCCGCGCCGCCGCCATTCGGCGGTAATCAGAGAACTGTGTTGATCAAAGCTGATCCCAATAAGCTGCGCGACTACGGGATTAGCCCGGAGGAACTGGTAACGGCCATTGCCAAAGGGAATACGATAGTACCTGCGGGGAATTTGCGTGTAGGAGATCAAATGCTGATCACACCGCAAAATACAGTCGTCGACAATATACAGGACCTGGGGAACATTCCATTAAAAACAGGCAGCGGGCCGCAGGTTTATGTTCACGATATTGCACAGGTTGATAACGGTGCGGATATAACCACCGGTTACGCGTTGATCAATGGGAAGCGGTCGGTGTATATCCCGGTAACCAAACGCGCGGATGCTTCCACCTGGGATGTGGTACAAAAGGTGAAAGCTGCCTTGCCGGACATGCAGGCTGCTATTCCTGCTGATATTAAAGTAAGCTATGAATTTGACCAGTCGGGATATGTGATCAACTCCCTGAAAAGCTTAACGACCGAAGGGATTTTGGGCGCTTTGCTTACAGGACTGATGGTATTATTATTCCTGCGCGACTGGCGGGGATCCCTCATTGTTGTTTTAACCATTCCCCTTGCCTTGCTTTCGGCTGTCATCTGCCTGAAGCTGTTTGGTCAGACGATCAATATCATGACGCTTGGCGGTCTTGCTCTGGCTATTGGTATCTTGGTAGACGAAGCGACGGTAACGATTGAAAACATCCATCACCACCAGGAAAAGGGAGAGATGAAAGGACGGGCGATACTGGAGGCGTGCAAAGAAATTGCCTTGCCAAAACTATTGATCCTGCTTTGCATCCTGGCGGTGTTTTTCCCGGCATTCTTTATGTCCGGAATTCCAAAAGCCATGTTTTTACCACTTTCCCTTGCGGTCGGTTTTGCAATGATCGCTTCTTTTCTATTGTCACAATCCTTTGTCCCTGTAATTGCCAACTGGTTATTTAAAGATCATTTGGCTGCAAGTGCAAAAGAAGGAAAGCGCATGATGCGTTTTAAAGAAAGGCACGAAAGACTGATCCACCGGCTTTCGCCCGTCAGGAATATTTTTATTCCGGTTTATTTAATCCTGTCTGTCTTTTTGGCTGGCCTGTTGTTTTTTACCATAGGGAAAGAGTTGTTTCCAAAGGTAGATACCGGCCAGTTCCAGGTCAGGTTAAGATTGCCGGAAGGCAGCCGGATAGAACGCACGGAAACAAAAACCAAACAGCTGCTGCACCTGATCGACAGTCTTTCGGGAGGCAACAAAATTGCCATATCGTCCGCTTACGTAGGCCTGTTGCCTTCCACCTATCCCGTCAATGCCATCTACTTATGGACAAGCGGCCCTGAAGAAGCGGTAATGAAAGTTAATTTTATCAGAGGTTCGGGAATTCATCTGGATGAGTTTAAAGAAACCTTGCGTAAAGCCATCGCTAAACTAATGCCCGATCTTCGTATCTCTTTTGAACCGGCTGACCTCGTGGACCAGGTGATGAGCCAGGGCGCAGGTACCCCGGTGCAAATACAAGTGTTAGGGAAAAACCTGGTGCAGGACAGGGCCTTTGGGAAAAAACTTGTTGAACGGCTCAAAACCTTATCTTATCTCCGGGATATTGCCTATAGCGCGCCGCAAAGTTATCCCGGCATGAGAATTGAATTTGACCGTATTAAACTTGGTCAATTGGGATTAACCGTAGAGGATGCCGGTAAATCGTTGATCGCGGCCACCTCGTCCAGCCGGTTTACGCAGCCAAATTATTGGGTGGATAAATCCGCGGGAACTGCTTACCAGGTTCAAGTACAAGTACCGGAATATATCATGAATGATCCCGGGCAGGTTGATAATATTCTCCTGAGTTCTAAAAATGGAAGACAGGTTTATATGCGCGACGTGGCAACCTGGAAAATGGGGAACGTTGAAGGTGAATTTGACCGCTTAAACCAAAAACGGTTTATTACCATTACGGCTAACTTACAGGGTAAGGCGCTTGGAGCAGCCATCAATGATATCGATAAGATCATAGCCGGCACGGGCAAACTGCCGGAAGGAATGAAGATACAACAGCCAGGACAGGTGGAAGTGTTTGGCCAAACCTTTCAGGAGTTACAACAGGGGCTCTTACTGGCTATTGTAGTGATCTTCCTGATGCTGGCTGTAAACTTTCAATCTTTCAGGTTGTCCTTAGTTGTTATTTCCATTATCCCCGGTATTATAGCGGGCAGTTTTTTGCTGCTTTGGATATGCGGCAAAACCCTGAATATTCAATCTTATATGGGTTGTATCATGGCGATTGGCGTAGCTGTCGCCAATGCGATCCTGTTTGTTACACAGGCGGAAAAACACCGGAAGGAAAAATTAAAAAACCCTTATTTGATTGGGATAAAAGACCGGATAAGGCCAATTATTATGACCAGTTTCGCGATGATCGCGGGTATGGTCCCCATGGCTTTAGGCCTGGGCGAGGGAGGCGACCAGACCTCTCCGCTGGGGACGGCAGTGATCGGCGGGCTGCTCTTTTCTATGTTTTCCAGTTTAATATTATTGCCATTGATCTACCAGGCGTCCATCGGCGACCGTCCTTCACCTGTCATCTCTTTAGATCCCGATGATCCGCATGGCAAGTATCATATCCAAACCGAAAATCAATCATGAAAGCAATAAAGTGTATTTATCTATTACCTGTATGCCTGCTGCTGGCCGCGTGCGGGGGAAACCAAACAGAAAAGGCTGTCCCTCAGGGCGCCCCGGAAAGACCTGTGGTTAAACTGATCACCCTGAAACTGGAACCTGTTTCCAACAAACTCAGCCTGACAGGAGAGATCATTTCTTTTGACCGTGCTAATATTTATGCCCGCACACCGGGTTATGTAAAAGAGGTAAAAGTGGACATCGGCTCTAAAGTTAAAAAGGGACAGGTGCTTTGCATTTTGGAAGCGCCGGAATTGAACGCAACACAGGCACAAAGCCAAAGCAATAGCATGGGAGCAAAGGCAAAGTATGAAACCAGCCGGACCACTTATCTGAGGTTAGTTAAAGCCGCACAGGTACCAGGAGCGGTCGCGGATAACGAACTGGATATTGCGCGTAACCAGATGAAAACGGACAGCGCCGCTTACCGGGCTTCACGGTCGGCAACGGATGCAACCAGGGCAATACAGGACTACCTGATCATTCGTTCGCCGTTTAACGGCGTGGTTACGGCAAGAAACGTATTTAAAGGCGACTTTGTTGACAACACAGGGAAGACGATGCTATTCAGCGTAGAAGATAACTCTTCTTTACGGGTAGACGTAGCGGTTCCGGAGGCTTTTAATTCAGCCAAACTAAAAGATAATACGGCAACTTTTACCGTATCGGCAGACCCCGGACAGATATTTAAGGCGACACTCGCACGGAAATCGGACGCAATCGATCCCCAAACACGAAGCGAGACATGGGAGTTTACTTTTCCCAATGCCGACGGTGTACTTAAGCCCGGGATGTTTGCGCAGATAACCCTACCCGTCAGCCGCCCTAAAGACGGGTTCATGGTTCCGTTCAAAGCGGTGGTAACTACACAGGAAGGCAAATTCGTTATAAAAATAGAAGACAATAAAACTAAATGGGTGGATGTAAAGACCGGGTTTACCAATAAAGAAAAGACTGAAATTGCCGGGGATTTAAAGGCAGGCGACCAGGTGGTGGCCCAGGCTAATGAAGAACTAAAGGAAGGGACGACTGTAACTGTAAAATAGAGCTTATTGACAAACGCAATACCCAACGCGCATTGCATTCTAAAGCTCATCATTTTTCGGTTTGCCGCCTTAATTTATTACTTAATTTATCATCCGCGAGTGGGCCTGAACCTTTTTCACAAAATGATCCAGGTCGAACGGTTTGCGTATGAAATCGTCGGCGCCGCACTCCAGCCGGATATTTTCGATATCCATATTGGCCGAAACCAGGATAACCGGTATATGCTTCAGGTCTTTATGGCTTTTAATGTATTTGCAAAGCGATTTGCCGGTTTCGCCTTTCAGGTTAATATCGAGCATTGCCATGTTCACTTCCTTATCGTGCAGCTTTCTCCTGGCCCGGGCGGTGTCGGCGAGGCTCACGACGCTAAACCCTTCTTCCTCCAGGATAATGCTGATCATTTCGGCAATCACCGGCTCATCTTCTATCACAAGTATTTTTTTCTTCATATAATAATAACGTTTATTTATTATATACAATTATAGAACCAATTGCGCATACAAATGCCCGAACGGGCACTATTGTTATTTACATGATCCATTATGCGCCGATATTGCGGTTTTATACGGTTTGTTTGACCCGGAAACCCGGCAAATATTTTTTGCGACTGCGGGCAGGAAGTGGGCAGGGATAACAGAATGTCTACAAAACTGATCGACTATGTATTGCTATTTCTGACAAGTGTGTTCACCTATGTTCACGTGTGCCGGGCGGCACATGGATGTGGATATTTGACGATTGCTTTTTTGTGAAATTTTGAGCGCCCGGCGATGTTAATTTAATCAAAAAGAAATATATTTAATTTTAAAAGATTGTTTTGGCATAGATTTTATGAGTTAGATAGATGCAGGTAATCTGTTAAAAGAAATAATTTTTTATTAAAAGGAAACTAAATAAGAGTTATTTGCGTACAACACGATTATAGTGCGGACAGGAAAGATAAAAAGAAGCATTTTCCTGGAAGTTAATATTTACCAATGATAAAATTATACGAATAACATGGCAACCAACAATCCTTTCGGAATAGAAGATGATGGAAGAACAGCAAGTTTACTTAGCTATTTCTTTGTTTTAGGATGGTCGATCTCCTTTTTTACTTTTCATTTGAATGAAAAAACAGAACGAAGCGGCTTTCATTTACGTCAAACTTTAATGTTATATATATCCTACATTGTTATCAGGTATGGCATAATAACCCTGCTGAGCACGATATGGCCTAACCTGGCTTTCTCGGTGCAATACCTTGTAATATTTGTAAACTTATCGTTTGCAGCATTGTGGGTAACGGGCTTAATATCGGCAAACAGCGGCGAAGACAGATATATACCCCTGTTTGGCCGGCCGGCGCAGGTGATATTTGCAGGCATTTAATCGCTCTCTTCTTTTATTTTTACAATATAAAGACAGGAAAAACCGGGCAGCAACAGTTGCCCGGTTTTTTTTTTATGGTGTTTAGCTGAGTGCGATGAATAATTTATTGCAGTAAGAGCTTCCCGGAATACGTGGCCGATTTCAATAGTTTTTCGGCAACGGCCACAGCAGCTGGTGAAAGCTGCGCATAATTAAGATCGTTGCAAAATTTTTGGCCGTCGTGGATATTCCACCAAAGCAGGCCGACCAGTTTTTTTGCCCTGTCCATGCTCCTGTTATTATAGTTTTGTTCTTTATATATCAATGCCCATGTAAAACCGCTGACCGGGTAACCGTCCTTAGCCTCGGTGTTTGTTAACGAAACCTTCGCATCGGCAGGCATGGATATATTGCCTGCGGCACTGGTTGAGGCTACGGTTGGCGTAATAAAATTGCCGCTTTTGTTCTGAATATCGGCATAGCTCATCCTATTCTGGATCGCATAAGCCAGCTCGATATAGCCGATTGCGCCCGGCGTTTGTTTAATAAGGCCTGCCACACCCTCGTTGCCCTTGCCGCCCAATCCTGTCGGCCAATTAATTGCCGAGCCTTTTCCCGGCCGGGTATTCCATTCGCCGCTCACCTTGGCCAGGTAAGTGGTGAATATATTGGTTGTGCCGCTGCCGTCAGACCGGTGGGCGATGAATATACTGGTTGCGGGTAGTGTAAGGTCCGGATTGATTTTAGTGATTTGCGGATCGTTCCATTTAGTGATCTTACCTAAAAATATATTAGCCAGCGCACCTGGTGTTAACTTTAGCGTTCCTTTCAGTGCGGGTAAATTATAGCTGATGACCACCGCGCCCGAACACATGGGTATATGCAGTACGGGAACGCTGATCTTTTTAGCCTGATCGTCATTTAACGGGGCGTCCGAATCTCCAAAGTCGATGGTTTTATTGGTCAGCTGTAAAATTCCCCCGCCGGACCCGATCGATTGATAATTGACCTTGACGCCGGTTTTTTTTGCGTATTCGGCAAATAGCCTGGAAAATAATGGGTACACAAAAGTGCTGCCTGCCCCCAATAAGGTATTTGAATCGGAGTTAGAACCAGGCAAGCTTGCGCTGGCGCCGTCATTCCCGGTTTTACTATGGTTACCGCCGCAACCTGCAAATACCGATGCGGTTACAAATGCCGCCGCAAAGGCCGCTTTGTTTAATGCTAAAAAATTGAATTTCATTTTTTTGAGTTTTATCAGCTAACAACTAACATAACGATTTGGTGTTGTTTGCGGTAACATAATTAAACAAAGTGTATAAATAATTATGCACGCATAGCAATTTTTTAGGCAAAATCAGACACAACTAAGGCCCCGGCGTTATGACGTAATGTGCAAAATACGCATGATAAAAAAAAGTAATAGAGCGATAAAAATTGCGATTTTGATATTTATTTCCCCACTGATTGCAAAAAATAAAATTCAACCCGGCGTTCTGTTGTAAACTGTCGTTCAGGCGTGAATCGTTGGACGGTAAACTGGCATTGATTTAGCAGGCTTACATTGGAGGCGTTAGCATTCGATATTTTGTTTCATTTAGTTTCGAAGATTATGATTTTAGATCTATTAAAAATAGGCGCATTGGTGGCGGCATTGATCGTTCCATTGTTTTTTCCGGTTACAAAAATTCATAGCATCAGAATACCAAAGAACCACAACGACACTTCCGACGCCCATTATGCCATCAATGAGCGCGGCTGTCTGGAAGAGATCAGCCATAACAATATTTCAAGCCACGAGCTGAAATGATATTAACCGTTTTATATTCGTTCTTGTAATATCCCGCCGATGTATCCGCCGGGATATTTTTTTTGGCATCGGCCGCCCTGCAAACCGGGCTCCAAATTTTCCGGTTAAATTTTAATTTCTTAAACTTGATGGGTTTTCAGTTAACCTTTACGCTGAAGCCAACGGATCATGGATCTTAAAAAGCCTATCATTTGCCTTTACATTTTAAGCGGCGCGGTTTTAAACGCGCTTGGGCAACAGCGCAGTATCACGCAAAAAGTTGAGGCGCTGCTAAAGAAGATGACGCTGGCCGAAAAAATCGGGCAGTTAAACCAATATAACGGCGACTGGGCAGCTACCGGCCCTGTAACGACCGAGGTCGGTAATAAACTGGACGCCATCAAACGCGGCGAGGTGGGCTCGGTGCTGAACATTACCGGCGTTGAGCATACGCGTGTGTTCCAGGCGGCGGCCATGCAATCCCGGTTAAAAATTCCCTTATTATTCGGGCAGGATGTGATACATGGTTACAGCGTTACCTTTCCGATACCGCTGGCCGAGGCGGCGAGTTGGGATTTGCCGGCTATAGAAAGATCGGCCCGCATAGCGGCTACCGAGGCAGCTGTCGGCGGCGTACACTGGACATTTGCACCGATGGTTGATATTGCCCGCGACCCGCGCTGGGGCCGGGTTATGGAAGGCGCCGGGGAAGACCCCTACCTGGGTTCGCTTATCGCGGCGGCCCGCGTTAAAGGGTTCCAGGGAAAGGGATTAGGTAGCCTGGACGCGGTAATGGCCTGCGCCAAACACTTTACCGCCTACGGAGCGGCCATTGGCGGGCGCGATTATAACAGCGTGGACATGAGCCTGCGTACGCTATGGGAAGTTTACTTGCCGCCGTTTAAAGCCGCGCTGGATGCGGGAGCGGCCACTTTTATGAACTCATTTAACGACCTGAACGGCATTCCGGCTACGGGCAACCGCTATTTGCAGCGCGATATATTAAAGGGTAAATGGGGGTTTAAAGGATTTGTGGTGAGCGACTGGGGTTCTATCGGCGAAATGATAAATCACGGCTATGCAAAAGATAACTACGAGGCCGCCGAAGAAGCTATAAATGCAGGTAATGATATGGATATGGAGAGCCGCAGCTATATCCATAACCTTGCGAAGCTTGTGGCCGATAAAAAGGTGTCGGTTGCTACGATAGACGAAGCGGTAAGGCGCATCCTGACAAAAAAATTCGAGATGGGATTGTTTGACGACGCTTTCAGGTTCAGCAACGCCGATCGCGAAAAGCGGGTTTTAAACGCCGCAGAACACGTGGAAGCGGCGAGGGATATTGCGCGCAAAAGCATTGTGCTGTTAAAAAATCAAAACCAGGTATTGCCTTTATCCAGGAATTTAAATGCCATCGCTATCATTGGTCCCCTGGCTAAATTAAAGGGCGAAATGAAGGGCTTTTGGTCGCTTAACATCGGCGATGAAAAAGACATCGTTTCGCTATACGAGGGCATGCAGCAGCAGGCCGGTAAAACAAAATTGCTTTACGCAAGGGGATGCGATATTACGGATACCAGCCGGGCGGGCTTTAACGAAGCTTACCAAACCGCCATGCAGGCTGATGTAGTGGTGATGGCCATGGGCGAACGGTTTGATATGACCGGCGAGGCCAAGAGCCGGTCGAACATTCATTTACCGGGCGTGCAGGAGGATTTGATCAGGGCCGTGATGGCAACCGGCAAACCTGTCGTGGTATTGCTGATGGCCGGGCGCCCGATGGTTTTTAACTGGACGGCCGATCATGTGCCCGCTATACTGTACACCTGGTGGCTGGGCAACCAGGCCGGCAACGCCATTGCCGATGTTTTATATGGCAACTATAATCCCGGCGGCAAGCTGCCTATTACCTTTCCGCGTACGGAGGGGCAAATCCCTATCTATTATAATCACTACAACACAGGCCGGCCGGCGCGTAACGATAATGATGTAAACTACACTTCGGCCTATATCGATCTGCCTAACAGCCCTAAGTACGCTTTCGGGCATGGGTTAAGCTATACGACGTTTGCCTACAGCAACCTGAAGTTCAGCAAAAAATCGATGCTTAAAAACGAAAGAATAACCGTGTCGTTCGATCTTCAAAATACCGGCAAAGTGGCCGGTGAGGAAGTGGCGCAGCTTTACCTGCGCGATATGGTGTCGCAACCTATTCGTCCCATTAAAGAGTTAAAAGATTTCCGGAAAATAATGCTGCAGCCAGGTGAAACAAAAACCATAACTTTTACGATCGATAAAGAGAAGCTGGCCTTTTACAATGAGCAGCTGGAGCGCATAACCCAGCCCGGCGAGTTCAGGGTGATGATAGGCAGCGCTTCGGACGACATCAGGCTACAGGATAGTTTCACCCTCGCCGACTAAGCATGAAATTACAGGTATATAAAGATTACAATGAAATGAGCCGGGCCACGGCCAGCCTGATCGTTAACCAGGTAAAGCAAAAGCCGGCTTCGGTGCTATGTTTCCCTTCAGGGGATTCGCCGGTTGGCGTATTTAATTATTTAATAGGCGACGCCCTTGCGGGGAAAGTTGATTTCGGCGGCTGTTATTTCATAGGGCTGGATGAGTGGGTTGGGCTGGGTAAGGGCGACGATGGCAGCTGCACACAGTCGCTTTCCGACACCTTCTTTAACCCGCTGAATATAAACCCCGGCCATGTTCGGTTTTTTGACGCCCGCGCCGCCGACCTGGACAATGCCTGTCGCGAAATGAACGATTTTATAAAGAAAAACGGGCCGCTTGATGTCATGATGGTAGGCATCGGCATGAACGGGCATATCGGTTTAAATGAGCCCGGTACAGACTTTAACCTGTATGCGCACTACGCCCCTCTGGCGCAAATGACCATCGACGTTGGGCAAAAATATTTTAAGCGGCAAACTGCCCTGCACGAAGGTATTACCCTTGGTCTCAAACATCTGCAGGAAGCAAAGATCCCATTGCTGATCGCCTCCGGTGCAAAAAAAGCGGGTATAATTGCGCAGGCGCTGGAGGGAAAAGTTACCGAACAAGTGCCCGCTTCCATCTTTCAAATACTTCCAAACGGTTATGTTTTATTAGACAGCGATGCGGCGTCGCAGCTTTCAACCCATTGATCTGACCGTTACGCGGTTGCTGTTTTGAGCAAAGTGAAATATCTTTTCTGATCCTTGCGTTTTAACTATCCTGTTGAAAGTACGCTGCTAAGCTGCATCGATCAATCCAATTTTTTTCCCCGGCCACAACAAATACCCGCTAATATTGTTGATAGTTTGAAATCCCAAATGTATGGTGCGTATGCGGAGGGAAAGTTATAAAATGAAAACACAGGAACTATTGAACACAGTTTCGGGAATGCTGGCAGATTGCAAAGGCTTGCTGGCGATGGACGAGAGTACGCCAACCTGTAACAAGCGTTTTGAAGAAGTGGGTATCCCGCAAACGATAGAGTACCGCCGCGCTTACCGCGAGCTGATCGTTACCACGCCGCATTTAGGCGATTACATAAGCGGCGCCATCTTATACGACGAAACCATCCGCCAATCTACGAAGGACGGACGTTTATTTATCGATATTCTTAAAAAGGCCGGTATTATTCCAGGCATAAAGGTGGACGAGGGCACGGTTGATATGCCGGGTTTTCCCGGAGAAAAAATCACCGAGGGACTGGAGGGGCTCCCCGACCGCCTGCAAAACTATTACGGGTTGGGCGCGCGGTTTGCAAAATGGCGCGCAGTGATAGGGATAGGGCCTAACATTCCTACCGTGGAATGTATTGAAGCCAATATGCATACGCTGGCCATCTACGCGTCGATGTGCCAGGAAGCCGGGCTGGTACCCATTGTAGAACCGGAAGTACTAATGGATGGCAAGCACGACTTAAAGAGATGCTATGACGTAACCGAAAAGGTGCTGCACGTACTCTTTGAGCAGCTCGATAAGCAAAACGTGGATCTCCAGGCTATTATTTTAAAGCCAAATATGGTATTGCCGGGCTTGAGCAGCGGCCGGCAGGTAAGCGTGGATACCGCAGCAGAGGCTACGGTTACGTGCCTGTTAAAATCAGTGCCGGAAACTGTGCCCGGGATAGCATTTTTGTCGGGGGGGCAATCGCCCGAAATGGCAACCGCTCATTTAAATGCCATGCATCAAAAATTTCAGGATAAATTGCCCTGGGTGCTTACGTTTTCGTTTGCGCGGGCCATCCAGAAACCCTGCCTTGACAAATGGCGGGGAAAGGACGAAAACGTGGCCGCCGCGCAGCAGTTGCTTCTTGAACGCGCCCGGCTCGACGATATGGCACGCCGCGGGAAATACAAACCGGAAATGGAGGAAGCGGGGAGCGTTTAATTATTAAGTGACGAATTAAAGCCTTAAGTTGAAGTTTCGTCAGGAATGCAAGCGATGGGCTCAAATGTTTTAAGTTATGATATAGTGATATAAGTGTTGATGTTGCCTCATCCCCAACCCTTCTCCAAAGGAGAAGGGCTAAAAACCAAAATATATCTATTTACCAGTCAAAGTCCTCTCCTTTGGAGAGGATTTAGGTGAGGCAATGGGGAAGCAATCATATATCAGATTTTCATTAATACAACAAATATGGATAAACCCGGGCTTTACCCGTTAAAATTTGAACCTATTTACCAATACCGCATTTGGGGCGGGCGGAGGCTCGCAAACCTTTTAACCAAGCCGCTGCCTGCGGACGACCCGATCGGCGAAGCGTGGATATTGAGCGATCGCGACGATCATCCCAGCAAAGTTTCGGAAGGGCCGTTAAAAGGTAAAACGATCAGTCAGCTGTTTCACGATTCGCGCGACGCATTGATGGGGAAACATGCCGGCAGTTTTAAACGCTTTCCGCTGCTTTTAAAATTCCTGGATTGCCAGCAGGTGCTTTCGGTACAAGTGCACCCGGCCGATGATATGAAAAAATATATCCCGCGGGGCGAAAGCGGAAAAACGGAAGCCTGGGTGGTGCTGGAAACCGGTAGGGATGCTGTTATTTACGCCGGCCTGAAACTGGGAACCACAAAGGAGAAGCTAACAGCCGCCCTCAAAAAGCACGAGGTAGCCAATTACCTGGCCAATTTTGAGCCCAAAGAAGGCGATGCGGTATTGATAAAAGCCGGCACCGTACATACGCTGAATGATGTTGTAGTTTTTGAGGTGCAGGAAAACAGCGACATCACTTACCGCCTGTACGATTGGGACCGGATAGACAAAAAGACCGGCAAGCCGCGCGACCTGCAGGTAACGAAAGCGCTTGCCTGCGTTGATTTTTCGAAAACCGATATTAAGCCGTCGGCGCCCGTAACCGAGGTAACGGAACGTATATCGTGCGAAAAACTGGTGGAAGATGAGCATTTTACGGTTTGGCGGTATACCGGCGACAATTCGTTTTTGGTGGGACGAAAGGCTACGCCGCGCGTGTTGGTTTGTATTGACGGCTTGGGAGATATTGAATACGACAATAAAAGTTACCCGCTGGCCAAAGGCGAAGTAATGCTTTTGCCTGCCGTTGCGGGCGCCTGCCGCTTTGAGCCGAAAGGCGATGTGGTACTGCTGGAGGTAGCGCTGCCGGGTTACTACCCATGAGGCATAACGGTAACGGGCATTCAAAAAATTTAACGCGCCCAAACATTTTACCGGCAATTTTGCTGTGGATTATGATAATTTGATGAACGAATAACTACATGAAAAAATTAATTGTTTTTGACCTTGACGGTACACTTGCCCAAAGTAAGTCGGCTATCGATAAGGAAATGTCCGCCCGGCTTGCCGGTTTATTAAAGGTGGCGCAGGCAGCCATTATTTCGGGCGGCGACTGGCCGCAATTTGAAAAACAGGTACTGGCGCACCTGCCAAAAGACGCAGAACTGCAAAATCTGTCAATCCTGCCAACCTGTGGAACCAAGTTTTACCAATACGACACGAAATGGAAACAATTGTATGCTGAAAATTTTACGGATGCCGAAAAAAAGAAGATCACCGATTCGCTTGAACAGGCGGTGAACCAGCTGGGCTATAAACCCAAAAAGGTTTGGGGCGAAATAATTGAAGACAGGGGCAGTCAGATAACTTACTCGGCCCTGGGACAGCAAGCTCCTTTAGACGCGAAGAAAACCTGGGACCCTGATTTTGCCAAACGCAAAAAAATACAGGCGATACTGGACAAGCTTATCCCCGAATTTGCGATCAACCTGGGCGGCACAACATCTGTCGACGTTACAAAAAAAGGCATCGATAAAAAATACGGAATGTTTAAGCTGCGCGATATTCTGGGTATACAGATCAGCGATATGATATTTATAGGCGATGCATTGTTCCCTGGTGGAAACGACTATCCTGCAAAGGAATCAGGCGCATATTCTGTCCTCATTAGCGGCCCCGACGAAACCAAACGGGTTATTGAAGGGATAGTCGGCGCATTAGATAATGGAAGCTTTGGCCAGGGATTTGATTAATTTAATATGATCGAGGTAAAAAAAGAAGGTATAATACTCCAGAAGCTAAATCTTGATTTCGAGAACGAAAGCGTATTAAATCCAGCTGTAATGCAGGCGGGCAATGCCCTTCACTTGTTTTACCGGGCAGTACGGCTTAAAAATTACTCCACCATTGGTTATTGCAAAATGGACGGCCCTTTACGCGTAACTGAGCGTGATGACAAGCCTTTTTTGGCGCCGGAGTTTGACTATGAATCACACGGCATGGAAGATCCGCGCATTGTAAAGATCGACGGACTTTATTATTTGACCTATGTCGCTTTCGACGGAAAAAACGCATTGGGCGCTGTCGCTACATCGGAAGACCTTGAACATTTTTCGAAATGCGGCATTATTTCACCCGCCATAAAGTACACGGATTTTGACTGTTTTACAAAAAAGGACAGCGACCTGAATAAAAAATACCTGTATTACAACGAGGGCGCTGATATCCTCGCCGATAAGGACGTGGTTTTTTTCCCGAGGCGGATAAATGGTAAACTCGCCTTTCTGCATCGCATAAAGCCCGATATACAGCTAACGGCTGTTAACGACCTGAAAGAGCTCACCGTTGAATTTTGGCAGGATTATTTTTCTCATTTCGCTGAAAACATTTTGCTGGCCCCAAAATATGCCCACGAGGTTTGTTACATAGGCAGCGGCTGCCCGCCGATTGAAACCGAACACGGCTGGCTGCTCATTTATCACGGGGTAAAAACGGCGGCAAAGCGCTACGAATATTCATGCTGCGCGGCCCTGCTTGACCTCGACGATCCCCGCAAGGAAATTGCACGCCTGCCCTATCCCTTGTTTAAGCCCGACCTGGATTATGAACTGAAGGGCGATGTGGACGATGTGGTTTTCCCAACCGGTACGGCTCTATTTGACGACAGGCTTTATATTTACTACGGCGCCGCCGATGAGCTTATTGCATGCGCATCCGTGAGTTTGAAAGGGTTGGTCAATGAACTTCTGCAAAATAAAGCCTAATCGCCACACCGGCAACATAATCGACTATTTGAATTAAAACAGCCTTTTTATATCGTCGAAATTGGTTTACATTTAGTGCAACCAATTGAACTTATTTATGACCTCGAGAAGGGATTTCCTGCAAAAATCGGCTATCCTGGCCGGAAGCGGCCTGCTGACTCAGGCGTTGCCAAACCACGCATTTGCGATCTTTAAAAATCGTCTCGCCCCAAGCGACCAGCTAAATATCGGTTCGATCGGCATAAACGGCATGGGCTGGACGGATACCTTGTCGGCCTTAAAAATTCCGGGCGTAAACCTGGTTGCCGTATGCGATGTGGATAAAAATGTGATGGACAGGCGCATGAACGACCTGGCCAAAATGAATTACGATACCTCGAAGGTGAGGCGTTACGGCGATTACCGCCAGCTTTTGGATCAAAAAGACATTGATGCCGTTATTGTGGGCACGCCCGACCACTGGCATGCGCTGATCATGATGCATGCCTGCGAAGCAGGGAAGGATGTGTATTGCGAAAAGCCGATTGGCAACTCGATCGGCGAGTGCAGGGCGATGGTTAAAGCGCAGCAACGATATAATAAAGTGGTGCAGGCCGGCCAGTGGCAGCGAAGCCAGCAGCATTTTAAAGATGCCGTCGATTTCGTAAAAAGCGGTCAATTGGGAAATATACGAACCGTAAAAGTATGGTGCTACCTGTCGTGGGCAAAACCGGCCGCGGTGATACCCGATACGTTGCCGCCGCCGGGCGTAGATTACGCCACATGGCTGGGTCCGGCACCGACCGTTCCGTTCAATGCGAACCGGTTCCATTTTAACTTCCGGTGGTTTTGGGATTATGCAGGCGGGTTAATGACCGATTGGGGCGTGCATTTATTGGATTACGGTTTGCTGGGCATGAACTCGCCGGTTCCGAAATCGGTGTCGGCTGTTGGGGGCCGGTTCGCCTACCCTGAATTGTTTGAAGAAACGCCCGATACCTTAACCACCGTGTACGAGTTCGACGGGTTCAACATGGTTTGGGATTCGGCAATGGGGATCGATAACGGGCCGTATGGCCGACAGCATGGCATTGCCTATATCGGCAACAACGGTACGCTGATACTAAACCGCGACGGCTGGGAGGTAATAGAGGAAAGCAGCAGTAAAAATAAGGTGAGCAAACCGCTTGCGAAGGTGTCGGACAATGGGGTAGATAAGCATTGGGAAAATTTTATAGGCGTGGTTAAGTCGCGCAGAATGGAAGACCTGCATTGCCCTGCCGAGGCCGCCGCACATGTAGCTATCGTAGCGGATATGGGTAATATTGCCTACCGCAGCGGTAAAAAGCTGCAATGGGATAACACGCGCAGTGAGTTTACCGACCATGCTGTTAATAAAGAATACCTGATGAAGGAGTATCACAACGGCTATAAGCTGCCGAAGGTTTGATTGCGAAAAATAAGAAAGGTGTTGCATTTCGATTGATAGGATCGTATTATCTATTATCACGTAGATTTCTCATGCACAGGCTTTATATCTTCATATTCCTTACGAGTCTATTTCTCGGCTGCAAAAAAGACAAACCTATCAGTGCGCAGGGCACTAATTTTGTCGGGCATTGGCAATATCAATATGAAATTGGTGGTTTAACGGGTGCAAAAACATACCCTCCCGGCGCGGCAACAACTATTCTGTTTTTAAATAATGATAAAACTTATCAATGGCTTACTTACGATAAGGTACAACAAACGGGCATTTATAATATAAGCAGCGTGAAAAGTGTTTTTTCAGGCAATAACGATAACGCTATTGATTTTGACTCTTCCGGTACCTGGAAGATCATAACTATCCAAAAAGATACGTTATCAATAGCCGATAACTTCGCGGATGGCTACGGTCAGGTTTATTATAGAATAAAATAATTCAGCGATTTGCTTTACTCGTCCTTTCCGCGATATTACATCGTCAATTAACGTCAAAAAGAAAGCCGCCTCATTTAATGAGACAGCCTCTTTTAAGTAAATTATATCTGGTTACCGATTCTTCAGCTCAGTGATCGCTACCTCGGGTGTAAGCGCCTTATGCACCTTTTCGGTAACGATAGACTTAGCCAAATTAAATGAAACGGTTTTTTCGATTTGGCGCGACGAAGTGCCGATTTTTGCTTTATACTCGCCTGCGTCAGCGATCCATTCCTCTTTATCCGGGTTGAACGAGGCGAGATCGGCGGCACGCAATGTAAACACCATAAATTGCGATTGACCCGGGGCCAGCAAATTTGTTTTGGCAAAGCCCTTCAGCTCTTTTTCGGGCTTATCGATCGTATTATTCGGCGCGGTTAAATACAACTGCACCACTTGGCGGCCGGCTACGCTGCCTGTATTGGTCACCGTTGCCTTTACCGTAACGCTACCCCTGAAATTGGCCGAGCTCACTTTTACATCGCTTATTTTGAATTTGGTATAGGACAATCCGTATCCAAACTCATAGGCCGGTTTAATTTTAAACGAATCGAAATAGCGGTATCCTACGTAAATGCCTTCCTCGTAGGTTACTTCTGTCGGCTTGGCCACTGGTGTGCCAGGAAAATTCTTGGCGGAGGGCTCGTCTTTATAATCCATCGCAAAAGTGGTTGCCAACTTACCTGATGGATTTACCTTTCCGGATACGATATCGGCGATAGCGTTGCCTGCTTCCAGGCCCGGCTGCCAGGCCAGCAAAATCCCGTCAACGCCATCGCGCCAGCTTGCCACTTCGATTACGCCGCCGATATTTAAAATTACCACCACCTTCTTGCCTTTTGCATGAAACGCCGTGGTTACGTTGTTGATCAACTCTTTTTCGGTTGCCGACAGGTAGTAGTCGTTTTCCAGCTTGCGGTCGGCGCCTTCGCCGGCGTTGCGGCCTATGGTAATGATGGCTGCATCGGCGCCATCGGCCTCCTTAGCCACTATACTGTTTACATCCATCTCGGGAATCACCGGCGGCGGTGTAAAGAAATTCCGGCGTTTTGGCTGTTTGGCTTTGGCATCTGCAATATAATCCTCATAGCTTTTCGCGAGGGTTTCCTGAACCTTATAGCCCGCGTTGGTTAATCCCTGCACCAGCGATATAGTATAGGCTTTATTCACGTCGCCGCTCCCGGTTCCGCCGGCAATAATATTATACGACGTATTGCCAAATACAGCCACCCGTTTATTACGGGCAAGCGGAAGAGCATCGTTGTCATTTTTTAATAATATCATCCCTTGCGTGGCCGCCATGCGCGAAACTTTTGCATGAGCCGCCAGGTCGGGTTTATCCGAGTATTTATATTTCCTGAACGTAGGCGATTTAAGAATGATCTTCAATATCCGCTCCACGTTGGCGTCTAATTGCCGCATGCTTAACTTGCCGTCTTTAACCGCCTGCATAATGGCTTCAGACTGATTTGGGTTACCCGGCATCAGCAGGTCGTTGCCCGCGTTCATTTGCGCTACGGCATCTTTACCGCCGAACCAGTCGGTCATCACAAAACCTTTAAATCCCCACTCGTCCTTTAAAATAGTGGTTATCAGGTCGCGGCGCTCCGACGTATAAGTGCCGTTTAACTTGTTGTATGACGACATCACTGTCCAGGGCTGTGAAGCTTTTACAGCGATAGAGAAACCCTTGAGGTAAATTTCGCGCATCGCCCTTTCGCTCACAATCGTATTGATGCTGTTGCGCTGGGTTTCCTGGTTATTGGCGGCGTAGTGCTTTATAGAGGTACCTACGCCGTTTGATTGGATGCCTTTTACGATGGCCGCCGTCATGGCGCCAGCCACCAGCGGGTCTTCCGAATAATATTCAAAGTTTCGTCCGCCCAGGGGGTTGCGATGAATGTTGAGCGCCGGGGCCAGTAAAATATCAACGCCATATTCGCGCACTTCGTTCCCGAAAGCTACGCCCACCCGCCGAACCATGGCGGTATCCCACGTCGACGCAAGCAGCGTGGCCACCGGAAAAGCGGTTGCGTAATAGGTTTTATCGTCATTCGGCCTTTTTGGCTGGATCCGCAATCCTGCGGGCCCGTCGGATACGGTTATAGAAGGTATCCCTAAGCGGGGAATAGCATGTGTGCGGCCTGCGGCGCCGGGAACCTTTTCGGGCACATTGTACGCATCAGGATCGGACGGCGGCAACTTAAAGCCCCCGATATCTGTCGATTGTGGCTTTTCATTCTTTTTTGGCGGGGGCATGCCGGGCATTCTAAAGCCCATGCCCACCACCAGCTTCGCTTTGTCCTGCAGGGTCATAGCGTTTATTACTTCCTTCAGGCTGCTTTTACCCAGCTGCGGCACAGGCTTTTTGCTTTGAGCCTGAACGGAAAGTTGAAAAGAACTGATCATCATGGTTACAATGATGGCAGTCGTAATTTTGTAGCGTAGATTCATGTTTATAATTTAAGTGTGACCGGATAATTGATTTGACAACCATTGTGTCATTATTACACAATACTAAAAATTAATTTTTATAATAGCAAGATAAATAGACGATTACACCGCAAAGGCCGACGTGAACCTGTTTTTAAACTATCAACAGCCCATTAAACACCAATAAGTTTACAATTTGTTTGTAAAAGTTTAGCCAAAGCTATTCGTGCTATCAGAATAGCGGTATTTTAGCAAATAAATACTACGCAAATGCCCGACAGATCAACCTACCAGGCGGCTAAACTAGCGGCGCCGGCGATTGCGCATCACTTCGCGCAGCTTTTGGCGGCGGCATCCGCCCAGGGCGAGACCGACCTGGCGCCCGAACCACCGTTAAGCTGTATAGAAACTATGGTCGATGTGGCGTTTTGGGCAAGCCTGCGTAAAGAAGAAAGCCGCTCGCCCAAAATCTCGCTTGCTTATATACCCCCTTTATTGGCCGGCCAGCCGCTGATATTTGAAAACCGCATATTGGTAACGCCGTATGTGCTTACCAAGCTGGCGCCCGCGGTGGAGCGATCCGGCATTCACCTGGGGATTTGGGACGAAGATGGTGAGTTATATATTTGGGGTACGACCCGTTTAATACCCGATTGCTGTTTCGTGCTCGAAGTTGTTGAACCGGGTTTGCTGGTGGTTAAGCACCGCCGTATCAATGGCTTTGGCAAGTTCATTAACGTTGCCGTGCTTAAGGGCGATGAAATTAAAATAATTGACGAGGAGAGCAGGACTCTTCCTGATTGCCCCGACATGCTTACTTCGTTGCTGGACTATAATACATCGCCGGGTTGGAATAGCCCGGTAAACATTTTGGTGCAGCTGGCTGCTTCTATGCGTGCGCATGGGCACGGCGGTTCGTTGCTGGTGGTGCCGGCCGACAGCGATGCGTGGCGCGACTCGATCATACGGCCCATCACTTATCCCGTAACACCCGCGTTCGGCGAGCTGAAAAATTTGATGGAGCAGCCGGTTGACGAACAAACGATCGATATTTGGCAGGAGGATGTTAACCGCGCTGTTGAAAGCATTGCCGGCCTTACGGCTGTTGACGGCGCCACGATTATAAACGACCAACTGGAGCTGCTGGCCTTTGGCGCTAAGATCGGCTTATCGTCGAACGGTGTGCCCATAGAACAGATGCTGGTAACGGAGCCTGTGGTCGGATCTGAGGTGATGATGATACACCCTTCGCAAAATGGGGGTACGCGGCATTTATCGGCGGCGCAGTTTGTATATGATCAGCGCGACGCGATAGCGCTGGTATCCTCGCAGGATGGCCGGTTCACCATCTTTTCGTGGTCGCCGTGCGAAAATATCGTGCACGCGCATTATATTGACGCGCTGCTGCTTTGACGGGTAGAGTCAAGAATTAAGAGCCAAGAGCCAGGAATTACAAGAGCCATGAATCAAGTGCGCTGCATTAACTAAGACAGGTGCCTTCGGGGTATTTGCTACTACCCACTAATAGGTTATGCCAGGTTTATAGCGCCGAAAACGTGCGCTGCGCCTGTTCGCCAATAAAAGGGATCGGCTTTTTCTCGCCGTTAATAGCGCCTATAATGCCAATGATCCACATAATAAAAAATATAAACTCGACGATCCTGAGAAGGTAGTAAAGCGAAAAGAAACCATCGGATAACCAAAGCGGACTCAAAATAAAGGAAAGCCCGTAGCGGATCACCATAAAGCTGATATGAAAAAACAGCGTTTGCCTTAACTGGTAGCTGCCCAGGCTGGTGCGGTGATTGCGGTGAAAACCAAAATAAGCAATGATCCATCCAAAAATGGTGAAATAACTGATGATCGCGGCGGTTTTCCCTTCGCGGTTTTGGCCAACATCATGCACAACGTCTTTAATGGGTTCCATAAAGTGAAAATTAGTAAAGATGAAACAAGTATCTAACTATTAACCATTAGCTGCCCTGTTTGTGTTAAAAAGAATCGTTGAATAAACTCACCGGTTTGGTTGATGATCAACCAACACCTGCCTTGCCTCGCCCAGCCCGTCAATACCAAGCTCAACAACGTCGCCTGCCTTGAGATAAACATTCGGTTTCATGCCCAGGCCAACGCCGGCCGGGGTCCCTGTTGAAATGATATCGCCGGGAAGCAGCGTCATAAACCGGCTGGTATAGGATAATACGGCAGGGATATTGAATATAAAATTTGAGGTGTTGCCATCCTGCATGGTTTTGCCGTTGAGTTTGAGCCATAAGCGCAGGTTATGCGGGTCGGGGATCTCGTCTTCGGTGGCAAAGAATGGCCCCATTGGCGCGAAGGTGTCGCAGCTTTTCCCTTTTACCCACTGCCCGCTGCGCTCGATCTGGAACTCGCGTTCGGAAACATCGTTCAGCATTACATAACCCGCAACATAGTCCATCGCCCTGGCTTCGTCAACATAACCGGCTTTTTTGCCGATCACAAAAGCCAGCTCCACCTCCCAATCGGTTTTTTTTGAGTTTTGGGGGATGATGATATTATCGTTCGGGCCAACGATTGCGGTGGTGGCCTTCATAAATATCACCGGCTCAGGCGGCGGTGCAGCATTGGTTTCCTTTGCATGATCGATATAATTCAAACCGATGCAAACCAGCTTCGACGGCCGGGCCAGCGGACTGCCAAGCCGCGTGCCTGCCGGAACTTCGGGAAGCTCATTACCGGCAATAAATTTTTCCAGACGCATTAATCCATCCGTTTCGAAAAACCGCTCATTATAATCTTCGCCAAACGCGGATGTGTCGTAATTTTTGCCGGTGATGATAACGCCGGTTTTTTCTTTATCCGGCTCGCCAAATCGTATTAGTTTCATAGGTTTTTGTTGTGATATTGATTATTTTTAGCCTCACCCCAACCCCTCTCCAAAGGTGAGTGTGGTACAACATATTCCAATTTGCTTAATGCAAATTGAGTTTAAAAAGCGCCAATCGTGAGATTAGCAAATAACGTTGTTTGAAATATTGATTAAAACTGTAATTGCAGTTAAAAGC
>Ga0134125_10001996_pt1 | contig 24521 bp, 21 predicted proteins | sample KB31751_FD_96464 | JGI IMG/M metagenome (GOLD analysis project Ga0134125, IMG submission 96464) | Terrestrial soil microbial communities with excess Nitrogen fertilizer from Kellogg Biological Station, Michigan, USA - KB3-175-1 | ecosystem: Environmental > Terrestrial > Soil > Unclassified ...
AATTGCGGTACAAGAATAAGTTGGTACTTTTATCCGGAGAAATGTCGGTTGCCGGAAAGGCCCTTCATTGCTGAAAAGAACCAGTCTTTACTATTTTATGCAGAATTTGCCGAAAAGGATACCTAAGCGTATCGTACTGTATGCAAAGGATGTGGAGAATATTACAGGCAAGAAAACGAGGTCAGCAGGTAATTTGCTGCAAAGGATCCGCGAACAAAACAAAAAGCCCAAAAATGCTTTTGTGACGGTAAAAGAGTTTTGCCGGTTCACCGGAATTCCTGAAGATGAGGTACGCGAATTCTTGCTTGATTAAAGGCCCTCCTTTATTGAAATGATTCAAATAAAATTGTTGTAGAGAAATAAAACCCCGAATTGATAGCATTTGCATCGATTTGACTGATCCTTCCCATACCATTTACTACAATTTATACCTGCCGTTGTTGGCGTCTCGCTGCTGTTGGCGTCTCGCCAACAGCGGGAATCCCGTTTTTTCAGGATCTCTCGTGTTCCGAACTCTGCTTAACCCATACCGGAAAATGAACGAAGAGTGTATCAGGAGTGTATCAGGAGTGTATGAGGAGTGTATGAGTTATGTATGAAGAGAGTATGAGGAGAGTATGAGGAGAGTATGAGGAGAGTATGAGGAGAGTATGAAGAGAGTATGAGGAGAGTATGAGGAGAGTATGGGAAAGGTATGGGAAAGGTATGGGAAAGGTATAGGAAAGGTATAGGAAAGGCATTGACCCTTCCTAAAATCATTATTACTAAATTGGGTTTACAACTATTTTTTTAATACTGACAAAGGGCTATTTTTTATTCGTATGGTTCACATAAAAACAGTTTGCTGTCCTGGTGTTTTCAATTCACGACAAATACAAGAATTTTATAATTGAAAGGTTGAAAAGCCTGTGCACTTCGCAATCCGGAGATCATAAGCAAGAGTGGCTTTTACTTTTTTTTCTGCCAAAACAGGTGCATGGATAATTATTTCTTTAAAAGATATTTATTCAATAAACTTTTCCCCAACTTTATTTCATCTCTGCCTTTCGATTCAATTCCATACCAGCCATGATAGCCTTCACGCTGGCAAAGACCAATCAGTTTTGCTGTCTCTTCTTCTGTCGGTTGATTACGATAAGACATTCCCTTTGCATACGGAATGGTTTTTTCAAGATAAGTATAATTATCAAATTCCGCAGTTGCCTGGCGCCAGTCGGGGTAAGCACCAAATAACGGGTGATCCACTTCTTTCATCAATGAAACCATCCAATCCGGATCATTGGAAACGCCACCATGATTTTCTATCAGCACTTTCACATTCGACTCCATAGCATAATCGAGTAACATGTGGTAAGTTTCTGCAGCGAGCTTTAATGCTTCTTCCTTTGAAACATCGCCCGTGCCTCTGCAATTGGTGCGAATGGCGTGGCATCCCAGGTAATGTGCGATGTCTATCCATTTGCGGTGATTGATCACAAACTGTTTTCTTTCTTTCGCAGTAGCAGCACATCCGTCGCCTTCTTCATCCACCATGATCAAAATCAGTTCGGTTCCATAGTCGGCTGCATTTTGTTTCAATGTATTCAGGTAGGTGACTGTCGGCACTTGAAACAGCGTATTGACAAACTCAATACCGTTGATATCAAAATCTTCTCTTGTTATTTTTGGAAGATCTAAAGTTGTCCATTCGCCGGCTTTTATTTCATTTACCAAAGCCCATTGAGCGAGAGAAATGTCGTCTTTTTGCATGGAGGTGAAAATTATAAATGAAGATACAGAATCACTTTTACTTCCCACATCATTTCTTTGAAAATACTGCTGCTTGTAACCGTGGCATATTTAGTTATTTTGCAACATCAATTGAAAATAACAGGTGAACAAAATTTAGAAAAATGAAGGTGTTTAAATTTGGCGGAGCAAGTACTAATAGTTTTGAACGGATTGCCGGCGTTGCTAATATCCTGGAATATCATAAAGATGAAAAAGTTCTTATTGTTATTTCTGCCATGGGGAAGATTACGAATGCATTGGAAAAAGTAGTGGATGCATTTTATGAAGGTCAAAATGATGAGGCTTTGAAATTGTTTCAGAAGATCAAAGATTATCATCTGAATCTTTTAAAATACCTTATCACCATTCAGTGGCAGAAAGCAACCAATCAACTCAATGATTTTTTTACGGAAGTGGAATGGCTCCTGCACGACAAGCCGGTAAAGGATTACAACTATTATTATGACCAGATCGTTTGCGCTGGCGAATTGCTTTCCTCTACACTCATCTCTTATTTTCTCAACGAAAAAAAACTTTTCAATCAATGGATCGATGTAAGAGATCTTTTGAGGACCGATAATACTTTTCGGGATGGAAAAGTGAACTGGGAAATTTCCAGGAAAAACGTTGCGGAAAAACTGGCGCCGCTATTCAATGAAAATAATTTTATCATCACACAAGGTTTTATTGGCAGCACTGATGAAAATGAAAGCACCACTCTTGGACGTGAAGGAAGCGATTATACTGCGGCGATCTTTGCCGAATTATTAAATGCCGAAAGCGTTACGATCTGGAAAGATGTAAATGGCGTAATGAATGCCGATCCCAAAGATTTTAAAGATGCAGTTACCATCGAAGAATTAAGCTATAAAGAAGTGATTGAAATGTCTTATTACGGCGCCCAGGTTATTCATCCAAAAACAATCAAACCTCTTCAAAACAACAACATTCCTTTGTTTGTAAGATCGTTTTTGGATTTACGTTTGTCCGGCACCGTTATATCCGGAAAACAAAATCATCATTTACCGCCAATGATCGTTTACAAGCGAAACCAGGCCTTGCTTACACTTCAAACAATTGATTTTTCATTTGCCGAAGGCGATCCTGTAAACAGATTATATGACATTTTGAATGAATTAAGAATAAAACCCAATCTGACACAAAACGCAGCAATCAGCCTCATGATCTGTATAGATCATATTCCTGATAAAACAGAAAAATTAGCCCTGAAAATATCTTCTTTTTTTGATGTACAGATTCAAAAGAATTTAACGCTGCTGACGATCAGGCATTACACTTCGGCAGATATAGAATCATTTTCAAAAAATAAGGAAATTGTATTGGAACAAAAAACCAGGGAAACAGTGCAAATGCTGATAGATGAAAAAGTATAAAAGCAAAATATAAATCTAAATATTTCTTGCTTTACTCTAAAAAAGTTACTCGATCACATAATCACCTTTTGGGTCTACCAAAACAATCGGAACTTCTTTCGTAGCTTCAAACTCATCAAAAGCAGCTCTTAGTTGCGATCCGAATTTTTGAAGAGAAGGATTGTTTTTCATGTAATTTTCAAAAAATTCCAGGGATTTCTTTTTATTAAAACGAACCGGGAAAATATGTACCGGGATAAAATCTTCACCATTGGCTTTTGCCGAAGCGGCGATCAGATAAATTTCTTCAATATCGCTGTCAGTTACCGGGATGCAACCAACAGAAACGCAACTGCCATGAATATAAATTCCATCGCCCGGCCTTTGAGGATCGCTTAAAATTTTGTCAGATGCATTTGGATAATTCAATCCCAAAGCCAGGTGATAAGCGCTGTTTGGATTGAATTCATTGATATAATAAAAACCTTCGGGCACCTGGTAATCACCCTGAACTCTCTTTGGTCCCATTCCCCCGCTTTGCAGACAAACTTTATAAGTTTTAAATAATTTGTATTTTTCTTTCGCTTCGCTTTTCACCCAAACTTCCAACTGTCCATCATATTTAAAACTGCGGATGAACATATATTTCACAGGCCATGATAAACCCTTTGCTTTAAATTCTTTTTGCAAAGAATCTTCCCTTACCGCAAGACGCTCAGGAATTTTGAATGAAACATTGCGCACCGGCACAAATGAATTTTGAGCATTTGCCAAAAATGTGACCAGTGAAAAAATAATAGATAGTAAAAAATACCTGCGAATTGGATTAGACATTTTAGTAACAGTTGTTTCTGAACGAGAACGTAAAATTAAATTTTTTATCGATCAAAAAACCGTTTTAAAATTGTTAACATTCAATATAATACTAAAACTTTAATTATTCCTTCAACCTTCAGCCTCCAACCTTCAGCCTTCTACCTTCTGCCTTCTGCCTTCCTAAAGATTCCCCCTCTCCGCCTGCTCTCTTTCAATTGCTTCAAATAAGGCTTTGAAATTTCCCTTACCAAAACTCTTCGCGCCTTTTCTTTGGATGATCTCGAAAAACAGTGTAGGCCTGTCTTCTACCGGTTTTGAAAATATCTGGAGAAGATATCCTTCATCATCTTTGTCGATCAGAATTCCTAACTCGCTCAGTGGCTTTAAGTCTTCATCAATATGGCCAACCCTGTCTAAAACAGTTTCATAATAGCTGGAAGGAATTTTTACAAATTCAACGCCACGGTTTTTCAGTGCCGTTACCGTTTCAATAATATTGTGCGTTGCAAGCGCCACATGCTGGCAACCTTCACCATCATAAAATTCCAGGTATTCTTCCACCTGGCTTTTCTTCTTTCCTTCTGCCGGCTCATTGATCGGGAATTTGACATAACCATTCCCGTTAGACATCACTTTGCTCATCAGAGCTGAATATTCTGTTGAAATATCTTTATCATCAAAGCTGAGAATATTTTTAAAACCCATTACATCTTCATAAAACTTCACCCACTTGTTCATCTGGTTCCAGCCCACATTTCCCACGCAATGATCTACATATAAAAGTCCCGTTTCTGTTGGATTGTAGGCGCTTTCCCATTTTCGGTATCCCGGCATAAAAGGGCCGGAATAATTTTTTCTTTCTATGAATAAATGAACCGTATCTCCATAAGTATGAATCCCACTCATCACCAGTTCACCATCATTATCTTTTAAAACGGTTGGTTCCAGAAAGCTTTTTCCGCCACGTTTCGTGGTTTCTTCCCAGGCGCTGGTAGCATCATCTACTTTCAAAGCAAGTGCTTTTACACCATCCCCATGTTTCGCAATATGATCTGCAACCGGATTGTTTCCCCTGACTGGCGTGGTCAAAACAAACGTCAGTTTATTCTGCCGCACTACATAGCTTGCCCGGTCTTTTACTCCAGTTTCGGGTCCTGCATAAGCTACCGATTGAAACCCGAAAGCAGTTTTATAATAATGTGCTGCCTGCTTTGCATTGCCGACATAAAATTCGACATAGTCGGTTCCCAGCAAAGGCAAAAAATCGGTTTGTTGTTTTTCTTCTGTTTGCGGAGATAAAGTTGCTGTTTCCATCAGTTTTTTATTTTTCTCAAAGATACAAAATTGAAAAATGTTGAAGAAATAAGTGAGTTTAGTAGATTTGGATCAGATAGTAAACCGGTAAATGGTATCAGTTTTAAATTTTTTCAAAAATTGATCAATGAAAAAGAAAGAAAAAAAGGAATAAACCGGAGTTTTATTTTCTAAACTTTTAGAATGTACGCAACAAATAATCGTTCATTTTATATTTGAAAACCTTACCTTTGCGCCTCAAAAAAAATTTAATAATGAAAACAATTACAATCGAAGGACAACTCAGGACCGAATTTGGCAAAACAGCCACCCGTCAACTTCGCTCTGAGGAAAAAGTGCCAGCTGTAATTTACGGAGGTGCAAAAGAGATTAATTTTTCTGCTCCGGCATCAGCTTTTAAAAACATCATTTACACGCCGGATTTTATGTTGGCAGAAATTAACATCGATGGCAATTCTTACAAATGCGTTTTGAAAGATATCCAATTTGGAAAAGTAACAGACGATTTGATCCATGTTGATTTTCTGGAACTGGTATCTGACAAAAAAGTTTCTGTAAATATTCCATTGAAATTTACAGGCGTTCCCGCAGGTGTAAAAGAAGGCGGCAAATTAGTGGTGAAAATGAAATCACTGAAAGTAAAAGCACTTCCTGAAGACCTGAGAGAAAATATTGAAATGGATCTTACAGATCTTGAGCTTAATGAAAACGTTCGTGTTCAGGACGTAAAAGTAAAGAATATGGAGATTTTAAATTCTCCACGTATTCCGGTTGCTTCCGTAACCATGACACGCCAGTTGAAACAGGAAGAGGCTAAAGGAGCTCCTGCCGCTGCTCCTGCTTCAAAAGCCGCTCCGGCTGCTGAAGCAAAAGCTGCTCCTGCAAAAAAATAAACAATAATTTTTGATAAAATGCCCTCTTAACCGGGGGCTTTTTTAGTTTAAAGCCTTTTTTTCAATAGGGCAAACTACAAGTTTTGTGGTACATTTGCACACTAATTTTTAAATATGGGAATGGATAGGAACACGGTTATGGGCTTCGTGCTGCTGGCTGTTTTATTTTTTGGATACTTTTATTATACCAAACAGGGACAATTAACTGCAGAAAAACAACAGCAACATATTCAGGATTCGCTGAACAAGCTGAAACCAAAAGTTGATACAACTCTGAAAATGCATGCCACAGATTCTCTGGCAGCAAAGACAGATTCTTCGCTGGCAGGCATCAAACAGGATTCTACCGGAAAAGAGCAATTGATCACTGTTGAAAATAAAGTTCTTAAAATAACTTTCTCTAATAAAGGTGGCGAGCCTCAGCAAATTTTGTTGAAGAACTTCAAAACCTTTAATGGCCAGCCACTGATCCTGCAAAATGGTAGTTTCAATAATATCTCCTACGCGATCAACACAGGAAATAACCGGACTGCACAAACTTCTGATCTTCTTTTTACTCCTTCGGCCGTACAAACTACTTCAGATGGAAGCCAGGTGATCAGTTTTACTTTACAAACCAGCAATGGCGAATCAGTACAGCATCAATATATTATCAGACCGGATGATTATATGCTTGATTTTAATATCAAATTAAATGGCGCCAATCAGTTGGTTACTGCTAACACCATCAATCTTCTTTGGCAGGCCAAAGCCGTGAAACAGGAAAAAGACCTGGAATGGGAAACCCAGCAGTCGCATATTTCATTTGTAGAAAACGGTGATTATGATTTTGAACATATTGTAAAAGGAAAACAGGACGATAAGAAATTTGTAAAACCTGTTGAATGGCTTGCTGTTAATCAACAATTTTTTGCTGCAGCGATTGTTGCAAAAAATAAATTTAATTCTGGAGAAATAACATGGGAATCCCCGAACGATACCAGTTTACATACTATCGTAAAAGCAACAGCGAATTTAAAATTAGATGTTCCTGCCGGAAATGATGTGGTGGTTCCTTTGCAGCTTTTCTATGGACCAGGCGATTATAAGATTTTAAAATCTTACGGCAACCAAATGTACAATATGGTTCCTTTGGGTAGCGGTATCCTGGCGTTTGTAAAATATATCAACCGTGGATTTATCATGCCGGTTTTTAATTTCCTTTCCAGCAAAATAGCAAGTTATGGATTGGTGATTGCCCTGATGACAATTATTATCAGGCTACTTATTTCTCCACTTACGTATCAAAGTTACCTAAGTGGTGCAAAAATGAAATTGCTAAAACCGGAATTAGAAACGATCAAAGCGAAATTCAAGGATGATAAGCAGGCATTCGGAATGGAACAAATGAAACTCTACAAAAGCGCCGGGGTCAACCCTTTAGGAGGATGTATTCCAGCTTTGTTCCAGGTGCCGATCTTCTTCGCTTTGTATGATTTTTTCAACTCGAACATCGCATTGCGGCAGCAAAGTTTTTGGTGGGCAAAAGATCTCTCAACTTATGATTCTATTTATCATCTTCCTTTTAATATTCCTTTTTACGGTGATCATGTAAGTTTATTTACTATCACTGCTGCTATAACCAGTATGCTGATCTCCGTTTATGGTATGAGCAATATGCAGGACAACAGCAATCCTGTGATGAAATATCTGCCATTCATTTTCCCTGTTGTTTTGATCGGCGTGTTTAACAGGATGCCTGCTGCGCTCACCTGGTATTACACTGTTTCCAATACTATTACCCTTCTTATTCAATTTGTAATTCAAAAGTATATTATCGATCACGATAAAATAATGGCTCAATTGCAGGAAAATAAAAAGAAACCGGTGACGCAAAATAAATGGCAGGAACGAGTCGCTGCCATGCAGGAATCGAATACCAAGCTGAAATCGATGAAGGAAAAGAGTGACGCGTTGAAAAAGAAAAGATAACAATGGTTTGCAACTATTAAAGACATAATCTTGTCTATATCATTGATTTATCTTTAAATAATAACCATATTATGAAATTTTGTGCAATCGTATTTTTTCTTTTTGCTCTCTCAACCTCTGTAACTGCTCAAAAGACTTTTACTGACGGAACTCTTGTTTATAATATGTCTGTAGAAACCGGCAGCGGCCAGCCAAAAATGGCGGACATGCTGGACGGGGCTACTACCACCATTTATTTGAAAGGAACTGACAGCAGGTCTGAACTCGTAAGCAGTCTCGGCCGCGAAGCAACCATTTATGACGCCGCCACCGGAAAAGGAGTGATTTTAAAAGATTACAGCGGACAGAAATTAATGATTACCATGACTCCCCAAAACTGGCAGGAAAATAATAAAAAATACGAAGGAATTACATTTAGCAATACCGGCGAAACCGCCACTATCGCAGGTTTTAATTGCAAAAAAGCTATTGCGAAATTAAAGAACGGAACCACTTTCACTGTTTTTTATACAACAGATGTCATACCTGCCAACAAATCCTACGATGCGCAGTTTACAACGTTGCCAGGGCTTCCTGTTCAATATGAAATGCAATCCGGAAAGATGACGTTTAAGTTTACACTTGCTTCCATCAGTTATAATTCGGTTCCTTCCTCAAAATTTGAAATTCCAAAATCAGGATACAGAGTTCTTACCTACGAAGAAACAAAATCAAAATAGAAAAATATTTCCCGAAAGGGCATAAAAAAAACCTGCAATGTGCAGGTTTTTTTATTAAGAACATTTAATTATTTCCTGCCCCTGATAATTAATTTATAACCGTCTTTCTGGGTATACTCAGGAATTAATATTTTTTGTTTATAAGGTAATATATAAACAGTGTTTCCTTTTCTGTAAGAAATATAGGCATCACTTACGATGTTGTTGCCTATTTGTTGTTTATTAGTAAGGAAACTTCCTCTGTAAGTTAGTCCGGACTTCAAATTAAACTGGATGGAATTTTTTAAATTGCCATTAGTTTGAATGTTTAAATGGGTTTTGCTCTTTTTCACAAAACCTCCCCTGTCTGCAAAAGCGAAAAGGCATACTCCGCAAACAAGTAATACAACTGCTACTATTTTGGAATACTTTTTCATTGTGAAATTTGTTATGAACACAAAATTAAGAAATCATTATGACAAATTACAGCCATTCATCATTTTTTTTCCCACAAACCCGGAAAAAATGTGGAAATGAGGTTTTGTTTTAAAATAATCAGTACTTTGTAGCGATAACTTAAAGGATATGAAAGATAACCATTATCGCCAGGAGCGGGAGGAAATGAATGAATTGTTGCGCCAGTATAATAATTTCAGAACCGGAAAGAAGTTTAATTTTATTGAAGAAGAATCGTTCCAGCGCCTCATAGATTATTTTGATGAAAATGACAATTTGAGTTCTGCACTCGAAGCCGCCAATTTTGCTATTGATCAATTTCCCTACTCTTCCTCTTTATATATCAGGAAAGCCGATATTCTTATTGCCACTCAAAATTACCACGAAGGACTTGAATGGCTTGCAAAAGCAGAAGTTTTAGACAGCAACGATATTAATATTTACATTCTGAAAACCGATGCTTACCTGGCCCTGGATTACCAGGAAAAAGCTGCTGCATTGCTTGAAGAAGCTATCATTGTTTTTGAAGGTGAGGAAAAAATAGAATTACTCTTCGAACTGGCGGACGTTTACGACGATTACGAGGATTTTGAAAAACTTTTTAACTGCCTGAAACTGATCCTTGAGCAGGATCCAACCAATGAAGAAGCGCTGTACAAAATTTGTTTTTGGGCAGATTATACCGGCAGAAATGAAGAAAGTATTGACATTCATTTGCGGATCATCGATGAAAATCCTTATTCCCAGTTAGCCTGGTTCAACCTCGGAACCGCCTACCAGGGATTAAAACTATATGAAAAAGCAATAGATGCCTACTTATTCGCCATTGCCATTGATGAAAAATTTGACTATGCCTATCGTAATTTAGGAGATGCTTATTTAAGATTAAAAAAATATCGTGAGGCCATCGAAGCACTTCAAAAAGTGCTCGAACTTTCTATGCCTGAAGAAGTGATCTACGAAGCGATTGGATATTGCTATGAAAAATTAAAAAACCCTGCACAGGCACGTTTTCATTATAAAAAGGCCGTTCATTTGAACTCTTCAGAAAGCCGTTTGTATTATAAAATTGCCGGCACTTATATGCAGGAAGGATATTGGGAAAGCGCCATTAAAAATCTTGAAAGTGCAATTAGTATCAATAGGAATCAGCCTGATTATCATTTCTCCATCGCACTTTGTTATATTCAAAGTGAAAAAATAAAAGACGCAGTAATTCATTTCACACAGTTTATAAAAGCGCGTCCTAAAAATGTAAAAGGCTGGAAAGAATTGATCCGTTGTCTTTATGACGCAGAATATTTTGAAGAAGCATTGGAACAGGTTTATAATGCACAAAAAAGCACCGACAACAAGCCATTGTTTACTTTTTATAAATCCGCTATTTTATTTGAATTGGGAAAATCAAAAGAAGCCTTATTGCAACTTCAGCTTGGAATACAAGCGGCCCCTGCCCTGATCAAACAATTTATAGAACTCAATCCTTCTTTATTACAACATCCGGCTGTATCCGATATGATCAGCCATTTTAAAAATACGAAACGTAAAAGAAAATAAAATTTCGGTTACGGTATTTCTTAACCGTTCTCACCAGAACGTTTTTCACACTTGTGTTTAAATTTTTTCCTGACTTTTAATTCCCGCAAACTATATTTGCGCATCTCAATAAACACATATGAATTTTAATCTTAGCCAAATTCCTGACAGAGTTGAAAAGCCCAGAAAATATGGAATCACGATGATCATGGACAAAGGTCTTAGCCTTGAAGAAGCCAGAAACCTGATCAGTGCCGCAGGCCCTCATATTGATTTGATTAAATTGGGTTTTGGAACAGCTTATGTAACCCCAAATCTTCGTGAAAAAATTGAACTTTACCAATCTGCCGGAATTCCTGTTTATTTTGGAGGTACCTTATTTGAAGCATTTTTGATCAGGAACCAGTTCAACGATTATATTGACCTTTGTAAAGATTTCCAGGTCTCTTATATGGAAGTAAGCGATGGCTCTATTACGATTCCTCATACTGAAAAATGTGGTTACATTGAAAAACTGACCAAACACGGAACCATTTTAAGCGAAGTGGGAAGCAAAGATGCCACCAACATTATGCCGCCATATAAATGGATAGAACAAATGCAGGCAGAACTGGAAGCAGGTGCTTCATATGTGATCGCTGAAGCCCGTGAGGCAGGAAATGTAGGTCTGTACCGTGACAGCGGAGAAGTTCGCCAGGGTCTTGTGAATGAAATCTTAACCCGTATACCTGCAGAAAAAATCCTTTGGGAAGCTCCTCAAAAAGGACAGCAGCTTTATTTTCTGGAATTAGTCGGCTGCAATGCCAATCTCGGCAATATCGCTCCTTCAGAAATTATTCCTTTAGAAGCGATGCGCATTGGTCTTCGTGGCGATACCTTTCATCTCTATCTTGATAAAACCGCATAATGAACATTTACGGATTGGTGGGCCGTACTTTAAGCCATTCATTTTCAGAAAAATATTTTTCTGAAAAGTTTCAAAGGGAAAATATTATCAATTGCCAATACCGGAATTTTGAATTAAAAGACCTTAAAACAGAAATTGGAAAATTAAAAATTGATCAGGATTTAAAAGGATTGAACGTGACCATTCCTTACAAAACAGAGATCATCCCTTTTCTGAACGAATTGTCTGAAGAGTGCAACCGCATTAATGCTGTAAATTGTATTAAGATAACTAATGGAAAATGGAAAGGCTTTAATACTGATATCACCGGCTTTGAAAGATCATTTGTTCCTCATTTGAAATCATTTCATCAGAAAGCGCTCATACTCGGCACCGGTGGCGCTTCCAATGCGGTGGCTTTTGTTTTGGAAAAATTAAACATTGATTTTTTAAAAGTAAGCCGCAAAAATGAAGGATCTTCTTCAGTTTCTTACGAGAAACTTCCTGAAATATTTCACGAATTTCAAATCGTGATTAACACTACTCCGCTAGGCACTTTTCCAGACACAAATGAGTTTCCGCCCTTGCCTTACCATTTGATCAATGATCAATATTACTTTTTCGACCTCATTTATAATCCTGCAAAAACATTGTTCCTGTCACTGGCCGAAAAAAACTGCGCTGTCATTGAAAACGGTTCAAAGATGTTAGCTATACAGGCAGAAGAAAGCTGGAGAATCTGGAATGAGTAAGCAAGAGTAAAAAACAAATAAACCGATTTTTATCTACTCAAAAGAATGTTTCTTAATTCTTGCGGCACAGCCGTTACTTTTTTAATAGAATAATCAAAGCAAGCCATTCCCGTTTTCGCCAGGGCAATGGTAACCGTTTTTTCATTTCTCTTTACTGAAATTCCATAAAAAAGCTCAAAGCTTACTCTGGATATATCGCCGGAAAATATTTGTATTTTCAATACATCATTATAGAAAGATTCACTTTTAAATTCTACCTGCAATTCGCTCATAATGAGCGCCGCTCCTGCAACATTCAATTCGGTAAATCCATTTTGACGTAAGAACTGAACTCTCGCTTCATGTATGATCTCCACAATAGAATTATTACCGACATGATCGCCGTAATTGATATCGGTAATTCGGACAGGAATGGAAACAGAGGTAAGCAGATGTTGTGGAAGTTCTATTTTTAGCCGCGCCATATTTAATTATTCTAAATGATCACTATTAGCTGCCAGCTGAATAAGATCGACAAAGTTGACGGAGGTAGGCGAAATAGTGCTGCTGAGCATTATTTTTTTCCATTTATCAATCTTTTTATTCCAGACTGGTTTCGGCGGAAATTCATGATCTGCTGAAACGATGAGCGTCGCTACTTTTGGTGAAATTTTTACCGGCTGACCTTCAGGGCCTGCTACCGTCAGGTATTTTTTACCGTCACTTTTCTGACTAAGGTCTTTGGCGATAATTTCTTTTTTTTTAGGCGGATTTTGAATGATGGTTTCAAGAATCTGCTGGTTGAGATTGATGGAATCTTTTATTTTCTGCGCTAATAAATGATCCACTTTGACGGTAGAGTTATTTGCGGATGGATTGATAGTTTTTTTCTTAAAAAATAAGCTTCCCAAAAAAATAATAATGACAGAAGCTGCTGCAGTCGCTCCATAGAAAAGAAGCTGAGATCTTCTGCTTCCATGTAATTGAATCACTTTCTGATCCAGAAGTTCTTCAGAGATCCCATTCCACACCTCCTCGGGAGGAGTAGCTTCAAAGTGATAAAGTTTATTTTTAAAATTTTCCATTACTAATATCTTACTAATGACCAATTACTTTCCTGTTCTTGCCTCAATCATCTTCTTCAAAACGCCTTTTGCCCGTGCCAACTGAGACTTGCTCGTTCCTTCTGTAATCCCGAGCATGTCTGCAATCTCTTTATGAGAATACCCTTCCACCACATGCAAATTAAAGACCTGCTTATAACCCGGCGACAACTCGTTGATAATATTAAGAATGTCTTTTGTTGCCAGCGAATCGAGCGCGCTTAAATCCGTGTCTTCAACCGTATTTTCCTGCACTTCTGAAACGTTGTACAATTTCACTTTCTTCCGGTAATGCTCAATAGAAGTATTGATAAAAATCCTTCTTATCCAGCCTTCGAAAGAACCGTCCCCTCTGAATTTATAAAGATTTTTAAATACTTTAATAAATCCTTCCTGCAATACATCATTAGCATCTTCGTTGCTTTCTGAATATCTAAGGCAAACGCCATACATCATTGAAGAAAATCTTTGATATAAGAGTTTCTGCATTTGCGGATCACCATTGATACAACCTTTTATTAAGTCGCTTTCAGCGGGGATATGGTTGCTTTGTGCAGTCAAAATTTATAGTTTTTCTAAAAAATATTGGTCAGGATTCCGGTTTCATCAAAAAAGAAATGAGCTTTTCCATTGCTTTTTTCCTATGGCTGAAAACATTTTTTTCCTCCAAAGACATTTCAGCAAATGTTTTATCAGATCCGTCAGGGATAAAAACGGGATCATATCCAAAACCGGAAACTCCCCTTCTTTCTGCAATAATAGTGCCTTTGCATATTCCCTCAAAAAAATTCTCCTTCCCGTTAAGCAGGAGACAAATCACTGTCCGAAAGCATGCTTTGCGGTTTTCTTTATTTTCTAAATTCGCTAAAAGTTTATCAATATTCTTCTCAAAAGATCGGTCTTCACCGGCATACCGGGCACTCTTTACACCAGGCTCGCCGTTGAGAATTTGTACTTCAAGACCAGAATCTTCTGCAAAACAATCTTTGTGGGTTAATTGATAGATGACCTCTGCTTTTTCCCTGGCATTTCCTTTCAAAGTATCAAAAGGTTCGGGAATTTCTATATCAATTCCAGCTTCTTTAAGCGAAATAATTTTAAATTTTTTATTAAGAACTGACCTTACTTCAGAAACTTTATGCTCATTATTGGTAGCAAAGATGATCGTTTCCATTGATCGAAATTCTTATTTTAGTGGTCACGCAACCTTTTTTAATTGAAAGGCGACTTATTATCAGATCCTCTGATTTAAGATTAAATGGTTAAGGTTTTAATTGTCCGGGCTGCGTTGCAGCCCGGTTTTTTATGCTGATTTTGCATAGCCTTCATCTGACATATCGGGGATTTCTTCCGCTTTATATTCTCCTGCATCCAGCTTCTTTTTGGTTTCTTCAAAAGCTTTTAAGGTAATATCAACATCTTCATCTGTATGTGCGGCCGTAGGAATGATCCTGAAAATAATTTCTCCTTTCGGAATAACAGGATAAACGACCACAGAACAGAATATGTTATAATTCTCACGAATGTCCATCACCATATTCGTAGCTTCAGGCAATCCGCCCTTCATATAAACAGGAGTTACCGGGCTGTTGCTGTTTCCAATATCAAAGCCCTTTTCTTTCAATCCTGTTTGAAGCCTGTTTACAATATGCCACAAATGCTCTCTCAATTCAGGCATCGTTTTGACCATTTCCATTCTTTTCAGCATTCCTTCTACTACAATCAATGGAAGGCTCTTTGCAAAGATCTGTGAACGGACATTATAACGGAGGTAATCAATAATTTCTTTAGGTCCGCTGATAAATCCGCCAAGGCTTCCCATGCTTTTTACAAAAGTGCTGAAATATAAATCCACATCTTTCTGACAATCCTGTGCTTCATCAGCGCCAGCACCTGTCGGCCCCATTGAACCAAACCCGTGAGCATCATCTATGAGAATTCTGAAGGGATATTTTTCTTTTAACGCTACAATTTCTTTGATCTTCCCCTGGGTGCCGCTCATCCCAAAAACACCTTCTGTAATTACAAGAATGCCGCCACCTGTTTTCTTTGCCATTGCAACAGCACGTTGTATCTGTTTTTCAAAATCTTCTACGTTATTGTGCCTGAATTTAAAAGAATAACCGACATGCATTCTGATACCATCCAGTAAGCAAGCATGCGATTCTCCGTCATAAACAATAATATCATGACGATTTACCAATGCATCGATACAACTCATCACACCCTGGTATCCGAAATTGAGCAGCATTGCGTCTTCGCGGCTTACGAAATCCGCGAGCACTTCTTCCAATTCCTCATGCATTGCGGTATTTCCACTCATCATCCTGGAACCCATCGGATTTCCCATTCCCCATTTTTCGGCCGCAATAGCATCTATTTTTCTAACTTCAGGATGATTCACCAACCCTAAATAATTATTTAAACTCCAAACAATTTTCTCTTTTCCGCGAAATATCATTCTATTGCCTAATTCTCCTTCCAGTTTTGGAAATGCAAAATATCCGTGAGCCCGTTTCAGGTGTGATCCAAGCGGACCTGCATCTTTCCTCATCTTGTCAAAAAGATCATTCATGTAATTGTGGTATTTATTGTTGACTAATGTGCGCAAAAGTACAATATTTGATGCATCTCCATCAGGTAAAATGAATCGTTAAAATTTATTCCCCTTATCTTTATCCGCAAAAAAGAATGATTAAAAAGATTACTGCGCTGATTGTTTTTATTGCTTCCTTCCACCTGATTTTTGCTCAGCAAATAAAAAAAGAAACAAGGCCAAAACTGGTAGTTGGTCTTGTTGTGGATCAGATGCGGTGGGATTATTTATATCGTTACCAGGATCTTTACTCTTCTGATGGATTTAAAAGATTACTGAAAGATGGATTCAGCTGTGACCGCACATTAATTCCTTATGTTCCTACTTATACTGCTCCCGGGCACACCTGCATTTACACAGGAAGTGTGCCGGGTATTCATGGGATTGTAGGCAACGATTGGTATGACAGATCTATTCAAAAAAATATGTATTGCGCCTCTGATTCTACAGTAACTACAGTTGGAAGCAATACAGATGAAGGAAAAATGAGCCCCAGGAATTTATTGGTTACAACGATTGGAGATGAACTGAGATTAAGTACTAATTTTAAAAGCAAAGTAATTGGAATTTCCTTAAAAGACCGCGCTTCCATTATGCCGGCAGGCCATTCTGCCAATGCTGCTTATTGGTTTGATGATATTGACGGGAAATTGATCAGCAGCACTTATTATGGCACTCAATTACCTCAGTGGGTGATCAAACAAAATGAAAAAGCATTTCCAGATGAAGCAATGTCAAAAGACTGGAATACTTTATTACCCATTGGTCAATACTGGCAAAGCACTGCTGATGATAAAAAATATGAAGGAAAAATTCCGGGAGAAAGTTCAGTAACATTTCCTCATCATCTCGCTCAGATCTCTAAAAATAAATATGCTGCATTCAAATTCACTCCAGCTTCCATGACCTACACTTTTTCGATGGCAGAAGAAGCGATCAAAAATGAAAAATTAGGTGCTGGAAATTTCACCGATATGCTGACAGTAAGTATTTCCACTACTGATTATGTTGGCCACACCTTCGGCCCAAATTCTATTGAAGCTGAAGACACTTATCTGCGTCTCGACAGGGATATTGCGCAGTTCTTGAATTATCTGGATGCAACAGTGGGCAAAGGAAATTATTTATTGTTTTTAACCGCAGATCATGGTGTAGAGCACGTTCCTGGATTTTTAGAAGAACATAAGCTTCCCGGAGGAATTTATAATTCGAATCAACTGACCAAAAATTTGAAACAAAGAATCGAGGATCTTTTTGGATTAAGCAATGCAATTGTAACAATTCAAAACAGCCAGGTTTATGTAAATGATGAGGCAATAAAAAAAGCGGGGAAAAATGTAGATGCGGTAAACGAAGAAATAATTAATTTTTTAAATCAGCAGCCCTTTATTCAATTTGCTTTTTCTACCAAAGATCTCGCAAATGCAGCTATACCCGAACCTGTAAAAAGCAGCCTGATCAATGGGTATAATCAAAAAAGGAGCGGTCAAATTGGCTACATTCCTATTCCCGGATACATTTATGGAGGAGCAACAGGAACTACTCATGGTACCTGGGATCCTTATGATGCCCATATTCCACTAGTATTTTTTGGAACCAATATTAAAGCCGGAAGTACTGATCGCACTACTTATATGACGGACATCGCTCCAACTATAGCTGCGCTTCTAAAAATTCAGATGCCCAGCGGAAACATTGGTAATGTGATTGAAGAAGTGGTCAGATGACCTGGAACTTTAATGGCAGATCAAGCCCTGTTTTATAACAGGTCACATCGCTATCTGAACGCTTATTCCTTCGATACCCCTTCGATACCCCTTCGATATCCCTTCGATACTGCTTCGATCCATGCGTCGAAGAAGAAACGGAATTTATCCGCAGAAATAGGGTAGAAAAATATAAGGTATTAGTAATATTATCATGTCAACGACCTGATGAAAACAACTATTCGTATTCATCCTTCGCTGCAAGGCATTCATAAAACATGCGTACTCTATACATAATGTATGAGGAGTGTACTAAGCAGTAACGAAAATTGATAAATTATCTTTCTACTTTCTATAATGAAAGAAACTTGAAGAGGAACAAATTTACCGTGAGAATTTGCATCTTTTCGCGAAAAAAACAGAAAATCGCAAATATAGTTTGCCAACAATTGCCATTATTGCGTAAAATTTGCGGTTTTTTCTTTTTTTTTGAAGATTTCCCTTACCTGTTTAGCGTTTTTAATATCCATTCCCTTATTTTTGAGAAATAATTCTGTTAACAGATGCTTAAATTTGAGCGCCAGGCCTTCATTGTTCACCAGGTAAATCTTCACAATAAAGTGCTTCTAACCGATCTAACTACACAAATTAATGTTTCCGATGACACCATTAGAAGAGATTTGCAGGAGTTAGCGGAAGCAGGGAAAGTAATTAAAGTACATGGTGCGGCTTTATCACCGTCATTTCATAATGGAAATGCCGGATCGAGAGATGTTTATGCATATTCTCAAAAAAAGATCATTGCAAAAAAAGCAGCATCTCTGATTAAAGATGGCATGTTTATTTTGACCGGAGGAGGAACTACAATCATAGAACTTGCACGTGCTTTGCCTCATTCGCTTCATGCCACTTTCATTTCAGGAAGTATTCCTGCTCTTGCAGAATATATCATTCACCCGAATATCGAAGTAATTGCAATCGGAGATAAGATTTCAAAAGATTCGAAAATTACCGTCGGTTCTGATGCCATTTCCAGAATTAAAGAATTAAAAGTTGATCTGTGTATCCTCGGAATTTCTGCTATTAATCTTGAAAATGGTGTTTCCGATAATGACTGGGAAGTAGTTCAGATAAAAAAAGCAATGCTGGAATCTGCACAAAAATTAGTTTGCCTGACGATTTCAGAAAAAATTGATTCAAGACAACCATTCCAGGTTTGCAGTATCAAAAAGATCGATACGCTGATCACAGAATTGCCACCCGATGATCCGACATTGGCGCCTTATATTCAAACCGGAATAAAGGTTCTATGATCAACCTCATTAAAAGAAAACTTTAGAACACTAATTAGCAACAAAACAACGATAAAGCGAGTGCGAATAAGTATTTTTTCAACATTCAAATGCCAACATTTCAATAACTATTAACTTAAAAATTTCGCAATGAGAAAATTAGTAACGGCTCTTCTTGTACTACTGTTCCTACAATTAAGCCAGACAACTTTTGCCCAGGAACGGACAATAACCGGTACTGTAGTTTCACCGGACGATGCTCCCATTCTTGGAGCTTCTGTTTTAATTAAAGGGAAAGCTACGGGTACTCAGACTGATGTGAATGGAAAGTTTACCATCCAGGCAAATCCGAAAGATATACTGGTAATCAGCGGCGTTGGGTTTACGACCCAGGAAGCCAAAGTAGGTAACTCTTCAAATGTTTCCATTAAGCTTGAGAGGTCTAAATCTGAATTGCAGGAAGTAGTAGTGACTGCTTTGGGCATCAAAAAGGATCAAAAATCCCTGGGCTACTCGGTTACTCAGCTGGATGCAAAGGAATTAATGAAAAACAAGAATACCAATGTCATTAACTCCCTTGCAGGTAAAGTTCCGGGTGTCAATATTACCCAATTCAGTGGTGCTGCCGGTGCAGGAGCTTCGATCACTCTTCGTGGTGGAACTTCAACCTCCGAGACCAGGCAAAATCAGCCATTATTTGTTGTGGATGGAATTATTTATGATAACTCAACCACTGTTACCGGTAATACAGGTACTGATGGTTTGTCACGCAGTAATACTACTTACTCTGACCGTATCATGGATATCAATCCGGAGGATATTGAATCATTGTCGGTTTTAAAAGGCGCTGCTGCTGCCGCTTTATACGGTTCACGTGCGGCTGATGGTGTTGTTCTGATTACTACTAAAAAAGGAGCAGAAGGAAGTGTACAGGTGAATTTCAGTAGCAAAATAAGCACTTCCTGGGCAGACAAATTACCTGAAGTTCAAACCGAATTTGGTCCGGGTACCTATTCTACTAACGGAGTTTTAAGCACTGACGGTGTTTATAGTTCATGGGGACCAAAGATTCCGGCTGATAGTACTATTTATGACAATATCGGTAATTTCTTTCGCCATGGCGTTGTTTACGATAATAATGTAAACGTATCCGGTGGTTCGAAGAATGGATCTTTTTATTTATCGGGATCTAACTTTAAGCAAACAGGTATTGTTCCTGGTACGGATTATGACAAAACAACTTTTCGTTTCAATGGTGAACAGAAATACGGCCGTTTGACATTGAATTCAAATGTAGCCTATTCGGTTGCCAACACTGATAGAACATTAACAACTTCCGGTTTATGGGCAAGTGGAGTAGGAAGTATGCAAGCCTTGTACGGCTGGCCCACAACATACAATATAAACAATTATATTAATCCTGATGGAACACAACATCGCATATATGCGGGTACTCTTGCTTTGGAAGAAGATATTGACAATCCATTGTGGATCATTAATGAAGATAATTTAAACTCAAAAACCAATCGTTTTACCGGTGGCATCAACGGCAATTTAAAAGTGACCAATTGGTGGGATCTTACAGGACGTGTAGGCTATGACCAATACACTACCAATGACTATACTTACATAGCACCTGGTTCTGCCCTGGCTCCTCTATATCAAAACGGACGACTAAGTAAAGATATGGTTAACTATACCTATATCACAACTACCGTGATGAGTAATTTTCATAAGAGCTTCGGAGATTTTGATACCCACCTGATGGTGGGAACTACTGCAGAGGATTTTAACACAAAAAATCAAAATCTTTGGGGATATGCATTTAGTACCCCTGGTACTATCAGCTTTAACAATATGGAACAAACCAACAAATTTTTTACTGATGCTACAACCAGGAGACGTTTGGTTGGAGGTTACGGAGAACTAGGCGTGTCTTATAAAGATTTGGTATACCTGACTGGAACAGGACGGAATGACTGGTCATCCACATTGCCTATAGCAAACTGGTCTTATTTCTATCCTTCTGTCAGCGGTTCTTTTATCTTTTCTCAACTGCTTCCGGCAAATAATATTCTTACGTATGGCAAACTCCGTGCAAGCTGGGCAAGAGTCGGTAAAGATGCTAATCCTTATGCTACTAATACCTATGAAAATTCTCCGATCACTATTGGTTCTTTTATGGGTGTTGGTAATCAATATTATTCCGGTAACCCTTATTTGATACCTGAAATTCAAAGTTCATGGGAAGTAGGAGGAGCATTTAGATTTTTGAATGATCGTATTGGTTTAGATTATACTTACTACCATAATGAAACCAAAAATCAAATTGCACAACCACGTTTAGCACAATCCGGCGGATTTATTTTCAGCGCTCTTAATTCAGGATCTGTAATAAACAATGGTATGGAAATAGCGCTTACAGGTAAAGTAGTATCTCATAGAAACTTTTCATGGGATGCAACACTCAATTTCTCTTATAATAAGGGCAGACTAGGTGCTTTCCTTCCTGGTGTATCCTATTTTTACCCGACAGATGCTCAATTTGGAACTATAAAAGCAGCATCAATTCCTAACGGCGGTTACTTCCTGGGAATGACCGGTCAATCTTACCTGCATGCAGTTGACGGAAATGGGAAAGAAATTACCAGCGGTGCATATCAGATAGACACTAAAACCGGATTATATAAAATCAACCCTGCGGTTCTCGTTGTAGGTAATCGTGAACCGGATTATATTGGTGGCTTTGAAAATACTTTACGATATAAGAGATTAACGTTATCCTTCCTTCTGGATGTCCGGATTGGAGGAGATGTGTTTAATGGTACGGAGTATGCCATGGTCTCAAATGGCTTAAGCAAACAAACTTTGTTAAACGATCGCCAATCGGTGACATTAAAAGGAGTGAGCAGTTCTACAGGAGCTGATACTACCATAACCTATAATGCAAATCAGTCATATACGATTGCCGGTACCACCTATTCCGGTACTAACATGATTCAAAGGTATTGGTCTAACTACGCAGCCAACTCTTATAATTTTATTACTTCAGTTAACTGGTTGAAACTTCGTTCAGTATCATTAACTTATGACTTCTCCGGAATATTGAAGAATCAAAAAGTTATTAAAGGACTTTCTGCCACTGCTGTAGGAACGAACCTGTTTACATGGACCAACTACAAAGGAATGGATCCTGAAGTAAGTGCGGCCGGAGGAACCGGAGGTTCTGGTTCTACAGGTATTGATTACCTGGGAGTGCCTGCCGTAGCAAGTTTCACATTCGGTATTAATCTTAAGTTTTAAATTCTAAAACAAAAAATCATGAAAAAAACAAAATATATTGTTCTGGGTTGCTTACTCGTAATGAGTTTCGCCTCCTGTAAAAAGTGGTTGGACGTTAATACAGACCCGGATAATCCAAACAACAAAAGCGTATTAATTCAAAACCGCGTGCCGTGGATACAGCACTTTTACCAGTACACGGCCGGCGTAACAAATTATCGTACCGCACTACAGGCAGGAGTTTATTATACTAACTCTGGTTCCGGCAATACTTTTAGCACTACCTGGCAATGCTCAAGCGGCAATTCAACAACTCCCTATCAAACATGGTTTGTGGAAGTATCTTCGAATGTCGTTGATTTGTATAATTCGGCCAAGGAAAAAGGCGCTTATCACTATATGGCGGTAGCTGATGTTTTCAATGCGTTGGGTTATATGGAAATGCTGGATCTTTACGGTGAAATGCCATATACACAGGCAGGAACAGGAAATCCAAGCCCTGCTCCTGATGACGGCAAAACCATTTACAACGGTTGTATGGCACATTTGAATGAAGCTATCAGTCTGTTTAATAAACCGCAGGAAGTAGGCGCTCCGGCACTTTCTTCAGGAGATTTATGGAATAGTGGTGATATAAGCAAATGGATCAAATTATGCTGGGGATTAAAGGCCCGCTATATGCTGAAACTTTCAAAAAAAGCTGATTTATTTAATGCAGATTCTATTCTATACTGTTTATCGCAAGGTCCTCAATCTAATTCAGATAATACAGTAGGACCAGGTTTCAACAACAGCACTGTGACAGACTATCTTGAAGGTGATCCTGTAGTAACCAACGGAAACTTTGATTATGCCGCTTATGGGAATTCTATTCGTATTTCCGGATATTATTACAACCTCTTAACAAATATGAATGGTTCCGGAGTAGTTGATCCTCGGATGTCTAAAATTGTGCCTGCTTCTATGGCTAATGTTAAACTGAATGGCTCAGGCCAGGTAAGCTCTTACACCTGGAATCGTGGAATAGGGGTTGATTCTTATGACACTGCGACCCGTTTGCTAAAAGGAGGTCCTACTTCTATTCAAACGGCTACTTATGCTGCTACAAATAAAACAATCAAATATACTATTGCCAATGGAACAGATCTTGCCAATTTTATTGCTGCCCAGCAACAGGTGGGCCGGGCTTACACAGTTGATGGAAATACCGTATCGATAACTTATCCTGCAGGTTCCATTTACATCAACAGCACCAACTATATTTACGCCGGTGATACCGCTTATGTAAACATGCGCAGTAGTGCTATCGCTACATCAGGCATAACTGAGCAGCCTTCAAATGATGTGAACTGGTACCCTTCAGAAGCAGCGTATAATGCCGGCGTTATTGGCTCAACAGGCTCCTTCCAGGTTCGTCCTGTTTCTGACCAGGACATCCTGACTTATGAGGAAATGTGCTTTATCAAGGCAGAAGTTTATATGAGAAAGGGCGACCCTGCAGATGCTTACACTGCTTACATTGCAGGCATCCAGGCTAATATGGATAAGATGCAGACTAAATTGGCTGAATGGCAAGGTGGCGGTTTTGACAAAAATGCTGCCGGCGTTACCATTCCTGATATGGAACCTATGAATCCAAGTGATATTACTGCCTATATGACCAGCAGTGCTGTTGCACAAAGCCCGGGTACTTTGACAATGTCAGATATCATGCTGCAAAAATATATTGCTATGGGTTGCAGCATTGAAAACTATAATGATATGCGCCGGTTTGATTACAGTGCCGGAGATGTAGGCGGTTTTGGAGTTGTTTACCCTGGCTATCAAAGAGGTCCTTTATTTACAGGCCAGGCTCAATTGACAGGTGGTTCTCCCAATGATCCGAGATATTGGATGCGTCGTTGGATGCTACCTCCAACTTATGAAATAAATTACAACTCAATACATACGCTTGCATTAAATCCGCATGCTGCTGATCCCAATATCTGGAGTATGCCTGTTTGGTGGGATTGTGCAACTGATGCTCAGTATTATGGATACCTCAAATAGGCTGTTACTATAATTTTGTGTTTTTGTTTAATGAAAAAGACGGATAAAA
>Ga0134125_10001997_pt1 | contig 24521 bp, 19 predicted proteins | sample KB31751_FD_96464 | JGI IMG/M metagenome (GOLD analysis project Ga0134125, IMG submission 96464) | Terrestrial soil microbial communities with excess Nitrogen fertilizer from Kellogg Biological Station, Michigan, USA - KB3-175-1 | ecosystem: Environmental > Terrestrial > Soil > Unclassified ...
CGCCCATGCTGGTGCGCGCGCTGAACTTCACCAGAGCGATGTTCGAATCGCCCGCGGCCACCGCGCGGAAGTGGAGAATGCAGACCTGCCCCTGTGCGGCATTAACGCCATCCGTGCCCGGCGGACGGGAGGCCGTGATGGTGACAAGGCCGTTGCCCTCATCGCGATGGACCAGCGCAACAGGCTGACCGTCGCCGCCGAGCAGGCCGCCGGTATCGACGTTGACGAGTTGAAGAATTTTGGGGTCGAACTGCACCTGCACCGGCACGGAGAAGACATCATGCGCGTTGGTCAGCACGATGGAGACGTTGAATTCAGAGCCGACCGCCTGATTCGAGTTCGGCGGCGTAACGACGAACCCGACCGGCTGCGGGGCAGCCACGACAGCAGGCTTCGCGGCGTTTGGCACGGGCGTCGCAGGCCCGGCAGAGCTGGGATTCTGCGCCGGCCCTTGTGGCATTGGGCCGACCGCCGCGGGCGGCTGCGTCACGCCCGGCGTGCGCGTAGCCTGCTGGGCGATCTGGCCGACCATGGCGTCGGCGCCCTGCGCCGCTGTGATCTTGGGCAATGGTGCTTCTTCCGGGTTGGCAGGGAACAACGCATCGAACGCCGGGGAATCGGACTTGCGGATCTGGATGTCGGTGCTGGTGCCGGTGTCGATGGCGCGCGTATTAAGGCGGGTGAGCGGGCTCTCACGCACGATGTGCGGGACGAGAACGAAGACGATCTCGTCCTGCGCGACCTCCTTGTTCACCGAGCCGAAGACGTATTTGAGCAAGGGGATGCTGACAAGGCCGGGGGTGCCGCTGGTGGTGCTGTTGTCGGTCTTGCTCAAAAAGCCTGCCAGCAGGCAGGGCTCGCCGTCGCGGAGCTGGATCGTGCCCTTGGAGATGCGCTGGCCGAAGATCGGTTCGGTAAGGCCGTTGCCTTCGCTGACGGAGCCGGCTTCGGTGGAATCTTCGATGTCGAGCTTGAGCGAGATCTGGCGATCGATGTGAATCTGCGGCGTCATGTCGATGGTGACGCCCACGTCCTGATAGGTGAACTGGGTCTGCGATCCGATTCCGCCCAGTCCTGCCGTGCCGAGCGCCGTACCCGCATTGTAGGTGCCGGTAGCGATCGGCACCCGTGTGCCGATCTTGAGCGTAGCGTTTTGGCCGTCGGTGGCGCGGATCGTTGGATTCTGCAACACGCGCGTATCGCCGTCGGAGAGCAGCGCGTTTAGCGTGCCGCCGCCGATCGTCACAGCAAAGTTGGTGGCGTTGATGTTGGCCAGCGTGTTGAGGGTAAAGTTCGAGGCGAGTGGCGTGCCGGAGGTGGCCGAGGAGACGGTATTGGTGGAGTTGGGCGTGGTCTGCGGCGTGATGGTGAAGCTCTGCGGCAGCGTCATGCCGAGATTGCGCATCTTGTCGCGGTTGACCTCGAGGATCGCAACGTCAACTGTAACTTCGGCTTTGGTACGGTCAAGATCGTTGAGTAGTTTTTCGACCAGCATCAGGTGCGAGGGCGCCGCACGGACGACAATGGCATCCTGCGAGGGAACGACGAAGGTCTTATCGTCCTGAGTCAGAATCTGGCGCAGCGCCGCCTGGATCTCGTTGATGTCCGCCTGCGAGGTGGAGTTGGTCAGATAGAAAGTTTGGATCGCCTGATCGTCAAGGTCAGCATGCTTCTGATGATTGTTGGTGGCGACGTAGATGGTGTCCGGCGTGAGGACCTTGTAAAAGGTGTCGGACACCAGGCCGACGATACGCAGAGCTTCACCGAGAGAGACACTTTTCAGGTCGACCGGGATGCGCTTGGAGGTGAAGTCGGGATCGAACAGAACGTTGATGCCCGCGAACTTGCCGATGGCCTGGTACACCAGCTTGGTGTCCTCAGAAGCCATATTCAGGGTGACCAGGTCTGAAGAGATCGGCTTGAGTTCGGCCGGCGGCGCGAGCAGTGAAACCTCATTGACGAGCGCCGAGGAAGAAGCGGCCCCTGGAGGCGCAACAGGGATCACGCCCGGAATTTTTTCAGAGTGCTCCGTGATCTCGATCTCCTGGCGGGCTGCTTCGTCGGAGGGATCGATCTCAAGCGCACGCGCGAAGTTGTTCAGCGCGCCGGGTATGTCGCCGTTCTGGCGCAGGACGCGGCCGCGGTCCACATGCTGCGCGGCGGCCTGGAAGCGCATGCGGTCCAGGCGCGTGAGATAGCGCATGTCCTTCGGCGATTTCTGGTGCGCCTTCAGGTAGCACTCGTAGGCGGTGTCGTAGTCCTCTTTGAGCTCGGCTGCCTGCCCGCGTTTGTTCCATCCGGACGCGGACTGGGCATGCGCAGGCGCGGCTGATACGCCGAGCAAAATCAGCAGCGCGGAGAAAAGGATGCTGCGCGAGGCGAACCGATTGGAGAGAAGAGATGCGAACCCGCGCGTCATGCCGATGCCCTGTGCTTCCTTTGCGCCGTCCAGGTGCTTTGGGCGGCTGGCGGCGTTTGCCGAGGGCTTTTTAAGGCCTCCCGGCCCAAGGCCTTCCACAACCGGGCCGCTGGCCAGGCGGTCCGTTCGCCGAATGCAATGGACTGATGGCGAGTATAGCATTCGCTTTCGCGTAGACCGCCGAATTGTGGCTCCATTTTCAATAACCTGCGAACAGTCCTTTCCCGAGTGGGAACGCTCGGGGGGTAGTGGCGATAACTGCTGGTTAGACGGCATCGATCCGGCGATGTGAGGGGGCGGAATCCGCATGTTAAACTCAGGGTTTGCCGCAAGAGACCAGAGAGTTAACTCCGGCCCTTGCGCGGGGAATTTTGTTCCTTCCGGTGCGGCTTTCTGTTGCTTGCGTGTAGACGAACGAGCGGTCCGCTTTCTGCCGGCAATGCGTACCACGAAGGTGCTATCGGGCCTTATGCCAAGGTCGCTCTCCAATCCGACGGTTGCCGCACAGCCCAAGCCGGCGGCGAAGGCGAAGGACCGCGATCCTGTCGCGGCCGGCTTGCGCGATGCGGCGCAGAACCGCGCGGCGAGCCACAACTATTCTTTGAGTGACCGATATGAGGCCGGCGTGGCGCTGCGCGGAACCGAGGTGAAGTCGATCCGCGAGGGCAAAGCGAACCTGAAGGACGCCTATGGGCTGCTGAAGGATGGCGAATGCTTTCTGCTGAATGCGCACATCGGGCCATTCAGCCACGGCAACCAGATGAACCACGAGTCACTGCGCACGCGCAGGCTGCTGCTGCATAAGAACGAGTTGCGCAAGCTGGAGGTTGCGGCGCGACAGAAGGGCTTCACGCTGATCCCGACACGCCTGTATTTCCGCAATGGACGCGTGAAGTGCGAGATCGCGCTGGCCAAAGGCAAGCAGGAGTGGGACAAGCGCGCCGCGGAGCGCAAGCGCGAGGCGGACAGCGAAGCGCGCGCGGCGATCGCACGCAGCCAGCGCCGTTAGAATCGGGCGCTACGGCATCAGGCTGGTAGAGGGGCTGGGTGCGCCGCCACCGGCAGCGCCATCGCTGTCCAGGCTGAGGACGGTGCGGTTTTCGATCTCCGGGGCCGGAGCGATCGATGGCACAGGAGCAGCTACCGGGGTCGCGAGTTGCTGCCCCGAGGCAAAATCCTCCGCATCGAAGACCACGGGGTCTTTGGGCATATCCAGCCGGCCGTCGGCGAGATAGGCAACGATCACTCCAGCAGTCAGCTCAGGATGCAGGACCGCGAGCGGGATCAGATATTTCTTGCTCTTGATCAACGACTCGGCCACGCCATTCACCGAATGGCTGCGCGGAACGCTGCCCGGGACCTGCGTGATGGTGAAAGCGGAGATCTCCATTTCGGAGTGCTCGCGGTCATATTTCACCAGTGAGCGCGCGACCTGCTTTGGGGTGGTGAAGCCAAGATCGGCGATGAAGTTGCGGTGCACCACATCCGGCAGGTAAATGCCGATTACCGTGCGCGAAAAATCGGCACAGTTGCGGAAGAAGAGGTTGAAATGAGCGATGTTGTGGCGATCATTCAGGATCGCGATGAAGCGCGCGTCCTGCTCCGGCGTGGTGGGAAAGGCGAAGCCATGAATGGTGCGGTCATACGACGACCCGACCAGCTGCGTCCACTCGCCGCGGGGTGCGCGGCCGTGGCGGTCGTCCGGCGCAAGAGATTCCAGGTGGGCCCGGCGATACGCATCGCGCAGTTCGGCCACCTGACTCTTGTTGATCGATGCGGGCACATCGGAGGCGTTGTCGACCGCATAGAGATACGGGATGAGCGGGACAGCAATCCAGTCATACCCGTGGATCTTGTGATACCGGCTGATCACCACGCCGTACTCGCCAGGCCCGCAGGGCCGCAGCTGAGTGGGAGTCTCCGCACAGACGCGATTCAGATAAACCGCAGCGTGCCCGGTCGGATTGAATGCGCCGAACGTGCCGTACGGCTCCTCCATCAGCAACGCGACCGAGGCGCGGGCGTGCACGGCGGCAAATGCAGCCGCGAGAATTGCGAGAGCAACAGCAAAGACTCGCGATTGGGTTGATACGGTGCGGTATCTCATGTGCCCTTTGCGAACACTGCGCTGTTGCCGAGCTTCCATGTTTCGCAGATACCCATTGGATGCGCGGCCGGGTGGGGAGGGCTGCAAATTCGCGGCGCAGATCGATCGCAGCCGACGTTCTGTTAGACACAGAATTCGCATGAAGGTTGCGGGCCGGCGGCCGGGGCCGAGGCTGATAAACCTTGCCGAAACTGCTTATTGCGCGCCGGTTGCAGGCTGCGCTTTCTGCTGCTGCAGACGCTGCAACTGCTCATAGATTTGCTGCGGAGTCAGGACACCGTTGGGCGATTGCGGCGTGAAGGTCACCGCCGGAGAAACCGGCTGCGCCGCAGGCGGTGGGGCGGCAGATGCGGCCGGAGGCGATGAAGGCTGTGTTACGTATTGCGGCCGAGCGGCCGGCGGCGCAAAGCCCTGCGCCGGGACGAAGCCAGGCTGTTGTCCGCCGGGATAAACCGGCTGCGGCGTCTGAATGGAAGGTTGTTGTGGTACAGCGGCCCTCGTGTCGAGACTCGGCGGTGTGGGCCTGCCCTGCATCGGCGTGAGAACGAGTTCCGTTGGTTGATTCGCGGCGGTCATGCGCAGCATCATGTTCGCACCGCTGCCCTCGAGCAGTCTCCCCAGGACAACGGAGGGCGAGGCAGGACCATAGGTACCGTAGACACGCTGATCCGTCACTCCCCCAGTGATCTTCATTCCGGTCTGGTGGGCGACTTCGCGAAGAATCTGGTTGAGGCTTGAGTTCTCCGCGATGACGGTGAGCCGACCGGCCTGATAGCCAACCTGTGCGGGATGCTCGGGCGCGGAAGCCGGCGCGGCAGGAAGCTCAGTTGGCGCACTCGCGGCCGCGGGCGGCCCCAGCGCCGTGGGAGCGGTTGGCGGCAATCTCGACTGCGCCAATGCTCCTCCGCCGAAAAGACATAAGCCGCCCCACAAAGCGAGCACACGCCTTTGATCTCTGGAACCCATGGCTCACCTCGTCTCTCAGCATATAAGACGAACAGTACGAGAGGGCGGTTTAGACGCCTGTCTACCACGCTCGGCGGCCGATGACCGTCTAAAACGGTGTACTAGACTGGAGCGGGATGGCCGAGAGATCAAGAACGAGGCGGCTTGCCATGGTAATCCTGGCGGGCTGTGTGTGTGTAGCCGCAGCGCGTGCCGAAACCTGCACCACGCAGTCGGCGATGACACCGGCGCAACGCACTTCGCTGGCGGAGGCGGCGCGGTCGCTGGCGCTCAAGGTGCAGGCCGACGACCTGACAGGTTTACGTGGCAGTCTGACGCCGGAACTGACGAAAGATGCTGCGGCTTTTGAGTACCTCGTAGGCAACACGTCAAACAAGCTCACCGGCGGACCGCCCGTTGTGGACCAGATCTACACGCTGGATGCCACGAACCTGAAGAAGAATGCGGACGGGTCGGCGCCGGACGCCCAGTTTTACTGCTCACTGAACAATACAACCGCGGAAGCCCAGTTCACGATCCCTGCGCTGCCTCCCGGCAAATACGGCTTCGCAATCGTGACCTTTGCACCGGCGAGCGGCAAGCCGTGGCGGCTGAGTCTTCTTCTGCGTCAGGACGCGTCGCCGAACGACGGCGGCCGATGGCTGATCGCCGGCTTTTATCCAGGCCCGATGACGGCCGCAGGTCACGACGGACTCTGGTACTGGACCGAAGCCCGCCAGATGACGAAGCAGAAGGAACCGTGGGTCGCCTGGCTCTACTATCAGCAGGCGGAGCGGTTGCTGACGCCGGCGGCATTTGTCATGAGCACCCATCTGGACAAGCTGCGTACGGAAGCTCAGAGCGCCGCGCCGCCGGTGCTCGCCGAAGGCATCAGCGCCGATACGCCACTGGTGGTGAAGGCCGGCGATGGCACGGAGTATCGCTTCACCGCACTGGGTGTCGATGATTCGCTTGGGCAATCGAGCGTGGATGTTGCGGCACATATGAAGGCCGACGTGATCTCCGATCCTGTCGCCGCACGAAAGCGGAATGACGCGGCAGCCGCGGCGCTGATCGCAGCCTATCCGGAGCTGCGCAAGCCGTTCCATGGCGTATGGATTTATGCGGAAACAGCCGGGCAGCCCCCCTTCGCGACGGAGCAGCCGATGACAGACATCAAATAGAGACTTCTCCTCGCAAGCGCCAGAGAATGCTACAGTTGAAAACGTTTGCACTTCCGCGCGAGCCTGGCGGACAAAAGAAACGCGCATGGTGAAGTCCACAAAGCAGGAAAAGAGCCTGGCCGAAGCGATCCGCGAGCGTCGCGCGACGCCAAGCTTCGATGGCGCGCCGATCCCGCCGGAGGACCTGCGCCGCATCCTCGAGGCCGGCCTGAGCGCGCCGAGCGAGCACAACGTGCAGCCGTGGCGCTTCGTCGTGGTGCAGAGCGAGGAACAGAAGCGCCGTCTGCGGGGAGCAGCTTACAACCAGGCCAGGGTGGAAGAAGCGTCCGCGGTGATCGTTGCATGCGGCGACGCCGACGCATGGCGTAAGGATGTCGACGACATCGTCCGCATGGGCCTGGAGGGCGGTATGCCGGAGGGTTACGCCGCCCTTGTGCCGAGCCGGATGACCAACTACTTTTCGCGCTTTACGCGCGACGAGATGCACGGCTGGCTGAACAAGATGGTCAGCGTCGCCGTGACCCACATGATGCTGATGGCCGAGGTGATGGGCTACGATACCGCGCCGCTCGAAGGTTTCGAGCAGGATAAGGTGCATGAGGTGCTCCGCCTGCCGATGAGCTACTGGGTCGTCGAGTTCCTTGCGATCGGGCACCTGAAGGGGCCGGACAAGTTCAACAGCGGCCGCTTCGAGATGGCACACACGGTCTTCGGCGAAGAGTTCGGCAAGCCGCTGAAGTGAGGCAGTTGTTAGTTCTCAGTTGTCAGAAAAAGCGCTCCGGCATACTGTACTGCGCGCCAAACCGTTGCCTTACTCGCCCTTCCATTCATACGCGCCGGGCTGTGGCAGGCCGAGATGCGCGAGCACGCGGTGGGCGAAGTTGCACGCCATCTCTTCCGCGGATTGCGGATGGTTGTAGAAGGTGGGCATCACGGGGAAGATCGTCGCGCCGGCGTCTGAGGCGAACTGCATGTTGCGCAGATGAATGCGATTAAACGGCGTCTCGCGGACGCAAAGGATAAGCGGGCGGCCCTCCTTGAGCGTAACGTCGGCGGCGCGCTCTATGAGGTTGGCCGCCAGCCCGTTGGCGATGCCCGCGAGCGTGCCCATGCTGCACGGCAGCACGATCATCCCTGAGGACCGGCAACTGCCGCTGGCGATAGCAGCGCCGATGTCAGCTTCAGCGTGCTGCGTGAACTTTGCATGAGAGGCGTTTGCGCTGTCCGCGCCCAGCAGCTTCTCCACAATGCCGTTGCGCCCGGAGATCTGCAGCTCCTCTGCGAAGACACGGAGGGCGGCGTCGGACACGATCAGGTCCACGCGGGACACGCGCGCATCCGCGGCTAGGGCGCGCAGCATCTCGGCGGCAAAGACAGAGCCGCTGGCGCCAGTGATAGCGAAGGTGAGACGGAGAACGGAACTGGCGTCGGAGGGCATTGAAAGGCAAAAGCAAAAGTGTCTTGAGCTGTAAGCTGTCAGCTCTCAGCTTACAGCTCGAGACTTCTAAGTTCGTTATGCCTCGATCTGCTCTTAAACCATCACGTGTGCCGCAGCGCGGATAGACTGGCGTCGAACCGTCAGCTTCTCAATGCGATCGCGGCGAACCGTATAGCCCGAACCGACGCCGTCCGGCACGGCAATTTCGCCCTGAGGGCTGACGACGACCTCTGGCTCAATGATGTCCTCGGCCCAGTAGCGCGCAGACGCGGAAACATCGCCGGGCAAAGCGAAGTTGGGCAGCGATGAGAGCGCGATGTTGTGCGCGCGGCCAATGCCGGTCTCCAGCATTCCGCCGCACCACACAGGAACGCCGCGTTCGGCAGCGGCGTTGTGCACCGCGATGGCCTCAGAGAATCCGCCGACGCGGCCAACCTTGATGTTGATCACGCGGCAGGATTCCATGTCGATGGCCGCGAGCGCGTCGCGGCGGTTGCGGATCGATTCATCGAGGCAGATCGGCGTGTCGAGGCGCTTCTGCAGCATGGAATGGAAATAGAAATCGTCATACCAGAGCGGCTGCTCGATCATCATCAGGTCGAACTCGTCCCAGGCGACGATGTGCTCGATGTCCGCGACGCGATAAGCGGAGTTGGCATCGCAGCTCAGGCGGATGTCCGGCCAGCGCGCGCCTACCTGCTCGAAAATCGTCGTGTCCCAGCCCGGCTTGCACTTCAGCTTGATGCGCTGATAACCGGCGGCGAGCTCTTTGGCGATGATATCCATCAACGCCTCGGGCGAGGACTGAATGCCGATGGAAACGCCGCAGGCGATGGTACGGCGTGTACCGCCCAGCAGGCTTGCGAGCGAGACGCGCTTCCTCTGCGCGTCGAGGTCCCACACCGCGTTCTCCAGCGCCGCCTTCGCCATGCGGTTGCCGCGCACCTGGTGGAAGAGCGCCGGAACCCCGCCGCCCCCGCCAACCAGCTCTTTGCCGAGAAGTCGCGGCGCAAGTTCGAACTCGGTGACATGCCAGGCAGTGTCGATCGATTCTTCGGAAAAATACGGGTGTTCGCCGGCCACGCATTCGCCCCATGCGGTCAGGCCGTCCGACTCGATCTCGACCAACAGGATACGGCGCATGGTCGTGCGGCCGAAGCTCGTCTCAAAGGGATGAGCGAGCGGCATGTTGATCTCGCGGAGATGAACTGCGTCGATGGTCAGCATAGAGTCCCTGGTAGTCGTGATCGGTCAGTAATGTCTACGCCGGGAGATGGTTCGAGTCTTCGGCGTCATGGTGGAATCGCTGCCTGTTATTGAGACGGAATCCCGGTTGCTGTGCCAAGAAGGAAGCAGCCATCGTCCGCGGCGGTGCGCTCGTAGCCTGTGATGGCCAGCCCGCGCGCAAATGCGGCCTGGAACGCAGTCCGATTGCTGGACTGGAGCTGCTCCGCCAGCTTACGCTGCTGCGGGTTCTGTTTCCAGTCGGTTACGGCACGCGGGACCTCGATCCTTTCGAGCACTCTGTCGGATGGCTGACTGTCGAGTAGCGGTTGTGCCGCATCCCCTTCGCCGAGGATTCGCCGCACCCGGTCCGAGTCCAGCCACCATTCCGCAACCAGGCGGTCCGTGGGCAGTCCGCCCTGCAGCGACGAGGTGGATTGGCCGTAAAAGTCTGGGAGGTAACGCCTTGCGATGGCGCCGAGCCGCGCGATGTTCAGGTGGGCATTCTTGATCTCCAGTGGGTCAAAGGTCCACTCCATACGCTCTATCCCGCGGGCGAGCGCATCGTCGCGCTGGGCGAGCTTGAGCCGGCGGCCAAGGCCCGCGTTGCGATAATCGGGCAGCACCGCCAGCATGTGCGAGTGGAGATATGCTCGCCCGTCGCGATAGCCGGGCAGCGCCATGGCGAAGCCGACCAGTTCCCTGCCTGCCCAGGCGCCGATGACCTGTCCCCCGATCGCGCGCGCGACGATGAAGACGCGCTTGGGGATCACGTCGCCATCGCTGTAACCCCACACCGCGAGCTGGATTTCGACGCAGCGCTCGCAGTCTTCGACCTCTGTAACAGCGGCGATGCGAATCTGCGGCGACGCCACGTCCTGCATTGGCTTTGGCGCGGAGTGTGCGAGATCGCTCATGCGCCTCGCTTCGCCTCGGCCCACAAGGCTTCAAGTTCGTCCGAAGTACGCGAGGACAACGCATCGAATCCGCCGGCACTTGCTTCCATCCGGCGGAAACGCGCGCGAAACTTTGCATTCGCGGAGCGCAGAGCGGATTCAGAATCGATCTTGAGGTGCCGCGCCAGATTGATGATCGTGAACATCACGTCGCCGAACTCTCCCTCGATGCGGTCATGATTCTCTGTGCTGGGGTTCGCCAATTCCGCGCGCAGTTCGGCAATCTCTTCGTCGATCTTCGCGAGGAGCCCTGAACAGTCCGGCCAGTCGAAGCCCACCTTCGCGGCGCGCGAGCCCAGCTTCGCCGCCTCCAGCGTCGCGGGCATGGTGCGCGGGATGTCGTCCAGGCCCGACATACCTGCGATCTTCGCCTCCTCTCGCTTCTCTTCCTTTTCCTGGCGCTTGATCTGCTCCCAGTTGCGCAGCACGGCCTTCGCGTCGGCTGCATGCGCCAACTCGCCCGAGTCCCGCGGAAAGACGTGCGGGTGGCGGCGGATAAGCTTCGCGTTCAGGCCCGCGGTAACGTCAGAGATATCGAAGTAGCCGGCGTCGGCGGCCATCTGCGCATAGAAGAGCACCTGCAGCAGCAAGTCCCCGAGTTCCTCCTTCAGATCAGGCCACGCGCGGCGCTCGATGGCGTCGAAGACCTCGTAGGTCTCCTCGAGCGTGTGGCGCTTGATGGTGTCGAAGGTCTGCTCGCGGTCCCAGGGACAGCCGCCCGGAGCGCGCAGGCGGGCCATGATGGCGACCGACTCAGTCAGCGGCCCTGCGGCCTTTGCGGAAGCATCCACGCCCACAGTTGCGGCGCTCTCGCGCTCCGTCGAATCGGTCGCTTCGGGCATGTCACTACTGTATCGCGCTGGCGCGGACAAACGGATGCAGACAGAACGACGCGCCCAGCGTGGCCGGGCGCGTCAATACTCCAGAGAACGGGTGCCTTAGCCCAAGGATCACTCGCCGCCTGCTGGAGCAACCGGAGCCGAAGACGGCGCGTTCTGCGCCATGTTCGACATTAGCTTGATCTCCACGCGGCGATTCTCCGCGCGGCCTTCCCGTGTGTGGTTGTCCGCAACCGGATTGTCCTCGCCAATGCCAATCTCATAGAAGCGATGTGGCGCGATGTTGTACTTGGTCGCAAGGTACAGAACCACCGCGTCCGCGCGGCGCTGGCTCAGCGCGTAGTTGTACTGCGCATTGCCAACAGAATCCGTCCCGCCCGTCAGCGCGATGATGTACCCGCGGCTGTTCTGCAGGTTGGCGGCGAGCTGGTCCAGCTGGTCGCGATCCGCTTGCGTCAGCTTGCTCTTATCGAAGCCGAAGGTCACGCTCACGTCAGACAGCGTCTTGTAGTTGTCCAGATTCGCGACCACGCCTTCGAGTGACTGCACATGATTGACGGCTTCCTCGGCGGCCTGGTTCGCCTGATCGGCCGATTGGCCGGCAGCGACTGCATGCTGGTTCGCCTGGTCCGCAGCGGACTGCGCCTTGGTGATGCCGGCCTGAGCGCGCTGGTCGGTGTCCTGAATGTCGCGATGGTCCTGCGCCGTCTTGGCGTCGAGTTCGTTGGTCTGCTGGATCAGCGGACCGGTCTGCGACCGCACATAATTTTTGGTGGAGCATCCGGTGGTGAGTGTAAGCGCCAGCGCACTGGCCAGAAACGCGGCACCGAGTGTCTTGCCGGGGATCTTCGAAGTATTTGGCGTTCCGTTGCTATTGAGGGTCATTGGTCGGCACTCTCCTGTGCAAAGCGCTGTTGGCCCTGGGCTTTGACTACGTTTGGCAAAGCAATCGGGATGCCAATCTGGAATCTTGAGTAAATCATTGGTATTTATAGACTTATCTGCATCCCAACAAATGCAGGCTTCGCTCTTTGTCGCATTGCGGCCGGTAAGATTTGCTCGCCTGCGAGTCAAAGTTACGCTGCTCGGAGTGTCGTGTACCCCAGAGTCTACGCCCGGCAAACCCCGCTCAGAGGATGCTGCTGCAAACGATTTAAACTGAAGATTGCGGAGTCTGCCTCCGCGCTGCTGCCCGATGGACCTTCACCAGAAAATCCGCACACTGCCCACATCGCCCGGCTGCTACCTCTACAAGAACGCAGAGGGCGAGGTGATCTACGTCGGCAAGGCGAAGAACCTGCGCGCGCGTGTGCGGTCGTATTTCCTGGACGCTTCGCAGGCCAACGCAAAAACGGGCACGCTGATGCGCGAGGCCGTGGATGTGGATTACATCACGGTGGCGAATGAGCACGAGGCCTTGGCGCTTGAGAACAACCTCATCAAGCAGCGCAAGCCGCGGTTCAACATCCTGCTGCGCGATGACAAAACGTATCCGTACATCAAGCTGACACTGGCCGACCGCTACCCCAAGGTCTTCGTCACGCGGCGGCTGCGCCGCGATGGCAGCGCCTACTTCGGTCCATACTTTCCCGGGAATCTCGCGCACCGGCTGGTCGATCTGATTCACCGCAGCTTTCTGATTCCCAGTTGCAAGGTGGACCTCTCGCGATATCATCCGCGGGCCTGCCTGCAGTACTACATCAAGCGCTGCCTCGGACCGTGCGTCGAAAGCCTGACCACGCCGGAGGCTTACGCGCAGACCATCCACGACGTGCAGCTCTTTCTCTCCGGCAAGCCGGGCGAACTGGAGATGCGGCTGACCGCGCGCATGAACGAAGCCGCCGCTGCGGAACAGTTCGAACTGGCAGCCAAACTGCGCGACCAGCTCATCACGCTGCGCCAGATGCTGGACAAACAGCGCATCGCCACGACGGACAATGAGGACGCCGACGTTTTCGGATATCACTACGAAAACGGCATGCTGGCTGTGAACCTGTTCCACATGCGCGGCGGCAAGATCGTGGACCGGCGCGATTTTTTCTGGGAAGAACTGGCAGAGCTGGTGCTGGACGCCCCCGCCGCCCCCGACGAGGCGGTCGAATCCGCCGAGGTTTCGCACGCGCTGGAACCCAACCCAGCCGAGCCCGTGCCCGAGATCAGCGATGATTCGCCCTACTCCGAGGAACGCTCGGTACTTGCGGAGCCTGCCGCGGTTGACACGACGGACAACGGACAACGAACAACGGACAACTCGTTTTCGCCCGCGGCCTTCTTCTCTTCCCTGCTGACCCAGCTGTATCTCGACGCGGGCTATGTGCCGCGCACGGTGCTGGTCCCGGTCGATTTCTCCGACCGTACAGTGCTCGCCGAACTACTTGCCGAGCGCTGCAGCCATCGCGTGGAGATTCTGGCGCCGCAGCGCGGTGACAAGCGTTCACTCGTCGATCTGGTCTGCCTCAACGCGAAGCAGTCCTACGATCAGCGATTCCGCGTAATGCAGCCGGCGATGAAGGCAATTCAGGAGGCGCTGGCCGACATCCTCACGCTGGATGAAGTGCCGCGCCGCATCGAGTGCTTCGACATCTCGCACATCCAGGGCGCGGAGACAGTCGCCTCCATGGTGGTGTGGGAGGAAGGCGCGATGAAGAAGTCCGACTATCGCAAATTCCAGGTCCGAAGCGTCACCGGCGTTGACGATTTCGCCTCCATGCGCGAGGTGGTGGGGCGGCGCTACAAGCGGCTGCTCGCGGACAAAGCAAAGATGCCGTCGCTGATCCTGATCGACGGCGGCCTGGGCCAACTTCACGCCGCCGCTGAAGCGCTGGCGGAGATAGGCATCCAGCCCGGCACGCCGGAGCAGCCCGCGCTGGCCTCGATCGCCAAGAAGGAAGAGGTCCTGTATGTCTACGGGCAGGAATCGGAGCCGGTGGTGCTGGAGCGCCGCTCGCCGGTGCTGCACCTGATCCAGAAGATACGCGACGAAAGCCATCGATTTGCCGTCACCTACCATCGCAAGCGGCGCGAGATGCGCGACCGCACCTCAGAGATCGATGCGATTCCCGGCGTCGGCCCGCGCACACGCCAACGGCTGCTGGAGCACTTCGGCAGCGTGCGCGGCATCCGCCAGGCCAGTCCGGACGCACTGACCGCCGTCGTCAGTGCCGCGGTGGCACAAAAAATCCGCGCGCACTTCGCCGAAGAGGCGGAGGGTGAGACGGCAACTCCGCTGCGAGTGATTCCATAGGCGCGGCAGCGCCTAGGCGCGTTTCTATCGGGGACCTCCCTTATCGCCAGGGCTTGGCATTCGCCCACAAGGTCTTGAGGCCGGGCGTCAGGCCGATGCAGTGATAGACGGGCCGATTTTCATCCGGCCGCGCGTAGGGGCTGTACGGACGCGCGACCAGGTAGAGAGCTTTGCAGCGGTTGACGTATTTCCCCGGAGAGTCCTCATCCATCAGGATCAGGCTCTCACCGGTATACTCTCGCGGTCCCCATACCCAATAGTTATCTGCCGTGCTGATGGACTTGGGCAGGCCGTACTTCGGTCCAAACAGATCGACCGCGCCCGCGTCACCGTAGTTCGAGGCGCCGATGGCCGTGACCTGCTGCAAATGCGGCGGCAGCGAATGAACGTAGTCGGCCACAATCCTGACGCGGTCCTCCCAGCCGACCATGTCTGCATAGATCTGCGGCAGCTGGCTCTTCGGCTGGTTTTCAAACTTCTGCTGCTCAATCCCAAGCTTCCTGGTGTACGCGATGTACTGCGGAATCGTGAGCACTGGGATGGCCGTCGGAGCAAGGATTGCGCAGACGAGGAACATTGCCAGGGCGTAGGCGGCCCGGAGCCATGTCGTCTTAGGCGCGGAGGTCAGCTTCTCCAGCAGCACTGCACCGGGCGCGAAGATGACGGGATACGCCGGCGCGACGTAGTAGAACTTGCCCTTCAGCACCAGCATGCATCCAAGCACGGCGACAAACCCGCCCAACAAGGCGAGATAGCGCCTGCCGGGCCGCGTGACGAAGAAAGCGATTCCCAGCACGACCAGCACGGCCGGTACAAACCCGATCATCTCCGACTGCTGCGCGAGATAGGGCAGCGGCGGCACCATCACGTCCCGCCCGTGTTCGCGGACGCTGTTGACCAGTTGCACAAACGGAAAGTGCCGATGCAATTGCCAGAGAAAATTCGGCAGCGCGATGAGCGCGGCGATCGCAGCAGCCGCCCAGAGCCGCCAGCGAAGGAAGCTGCGGCGCAGCGGCGAAAGTGCCACCCCAGCCAGCACTCCGGCCACAAAGAAGAGGACTCCATACTTATTGAGCAGAGTGATGCCGGTAAGCAACCCGATCCAAATCCAGTTCTTTTCCTCGCCAGTCTGCGCCAGATCGACCAGGCGCCAGGCAATCAGCGTCCACAGGAGCGGGTCGAAGGCGTTCATGGTGAATATCTGGGAGAAGGTCAGGTCGATGGGTGCAAGCAGCACCGCAAGCGCCGCCAGAAACATCGCCCACCTGCCGCCGCCGAGTTTGCGGGCGAGAAGAGCAGTAAGAACGATGCAACCGGCATTGGCCAGCATGGGCAGCAGCCGCAGAACATACAGCGATGTGCCGATGGTGTGCTCCAACAGCCACGCCATCCATGCGATGAGCGGCGGCTGGTCGACATACCCCCAGGCGGGATGCTGACCGCACGCGAGGTAATACAGCTCGTCGCGAAAGTAGCCGTACCTCGGCGCGGCGATCAGGTAAAGAATCACCCGCACCAGCGCAACGCACCATATGGCAGCGAGGCCGGAGGCGATGACGGTGGAGAAATCGTATTTCGAGGCGGCGCCCGTCACCCTCTGCCGCAGGGCATGATCCGCGCGCGCGTCGAGCGACGCTACGTGGCTGCTGCCTGGCCGAAGGTCAAACATACCTTCACAGTACGCGGAGTAACCGATCGGAGTTCATGCTGAACTAGCGCAGCCCGTTCACAGGCGCTGTGCTGATCGTTCTGGCATCCACCACGGCATTCGCCATGCGAATCTCCCGCTCTTCGGCTGCAGCTTCCTCCTTCTGCCCGCGTTCGCGCAGAAATTTGGCGTACTGACTTACCGCGCTCAGGTACACCATGTGGCCCCAGCCCAAGTCGACCTTCATGCGTGCGATGCCTTTGCCCATCCACGCATCCGCATCCACCATGTCGCCGCAGTTCCACGCAGTTCGGCCCATCAGATACTTCTCGACGCCGACCGCGAGACTGTCTTGCCCGTATGCGGTGCCGGCGATCTCCATTGCGTTCTTCAGCACCGGCATCGCCTCGCTGCATCTGCCGGCGCCGCCGAGAGCGAATCCCAGCGTCTGCCTGACCGCAATACGCTCAACAATGTCGGTCGCGGGATCGTCGGCAAGCACAGTCATCGCTTTCTGCGCGTCATCCACCGCCTGCGCAAAATGCCGGTTGTCGATCTCCGCATTCGCCAGATCGACATGCGCCATCGCAACCCCCTTCACGTCGCCTGCCTGCTCAAACAAAGCCAGGGATTCGCGGCTTTCCTTCTCGGCTTTGCCATGTTCGTCCATCGCAATGTGAAGCGCCGCCAGCTCTCCCAGCGCATTCCCCAATTCAGCCGGCGGCGCCCCACGCAACTCCTTCACCGCGTGTTGCAGCAGTGCCTCTGCCTCGGGATAGGCCCGTATATCCTCGTACAGGCTGCCGGCCAGGACATCCATCTTCGCCAGCGTCGCAGGTGCAGCATGGCCAGCTTCGGCCTTGCGCCGCGCATCCTCGCAGACTTTGATCTCGCCCAGGATTGCTTCACGGTCGGCCATCAGCGGCGCCCCGCTTTGCGCTTTAGTTGCAGTTTGAGATTGCGCGGCTATCGTACCGGCCACCAGCGCAACAACAGAGAGTACGAGCGGTGGATGCATCCTCATGACTTCCCCCAAGGGACACACCTCTCCTGGAGCAATGGCGAAGCGCCATCGCTGAGGCGATGCATGGCCCGGTTTTGAAGACAAAGGTTCCCTGTATCCGCGGCGAGGCTGCTCCGCAGACCTTGAATCCGGCCTATTCCCTGGATCGATGACGTTCGAGCGAACTGCTCAACCGGAACTACGCACGGACCGCACAGCAGTTCCGAATAAAGAGCCAGATATTTACTACTGCACTTTGATTGCCCGAAAAGTTTTCAGTGCTGTGCGGGAACCGCAGGCGTTGCCGGCGCCGGCGGAGCTACTTTGACATTGGGTTCTCTGAAGGGCCGTGGATCGGACCACGGGCCGCCGCCGTGGATATTGAGCCCCCGCGTCGAATCCTGCATGTGGGTCAGATCGTTGAACGACATGGTTCCCGCCATATGGATGAAGGCAATCTTCTGTGGTTCGGCCGAGAGGATCACCATCTCGTTGGTCTCATGGTCGCTGTCGGTCTTCGCGCAGATATAGCTGAGCTTTTCAGCATCTTTCACCTTTTCGCGCGAGACGACCGGGCAGCTCCAGCTTCCGTCTTCCAGTTTCTTCACATACGCGTCGACATCTTCCATCCGGTACATGCCTGGCTTGTCATACTGGTAGCTGCGGACGACCATCAGCTTCATCTTGCCCGCCATCCTTCCGTCTGGACCATGGTCACCAATCATTGCCATCGTGGTGGGATCGAGATTGATCTCGGCCACCTTCGACGCGCCCTGGGCAAACTTCTCCGTGCCGGCGAGCAAGTCGTCCTTCCTCGCTGCTGCGCCGACTTGCAGATTGAGGCCGGACACACCTGAGAGCGAAACGACCGGGCCCGTTGCGCCGTCCTGCGCAAATACTGGTCCACTGCCCAAAGTGATTGCTGCCACCGCCACTGCCACTGCCATTCCCATCGCCTTCTTCATGGTTATCTCCCCTCGTGCCTGCTGAAATTGAACTTTTTCCTAATCTCCGAGCTGAACTCCGGACTGCTGCAACTGCGCCCGGACGCTGGCCAGTGTCTCATTGGTAATCTGCATGGCCACCTCAAATTGCTGTTGCGGGCGAGCATCCGCCACTGTGTTACCGGCAATCTGCGCGCGCGTATCGGCCAGCGTGCTGCCGGTAATTTGTATTGCCTGCTGGAACTGCTGCCTTGCGTGAACGGCCGCATCTTCCCGCTCCCGGCGTTCGCGCTGCTCGCGCACTCCGAACGCGCCCACCAGCAGCGCCGCAGCAATGGCTCCGCCCACCCACACCTGCACCCGGCGCGGCATCGTCAGCACCTTCGCCCGCTGGGGCTGAACCTCCGCAATCTGCCCAAGCACGCGATCTGCAAACCCTTCCGGCGCATCTACCCGATACATCGCCTGCGCCAGCTCCTGCTCAAATTCGCTGGTCTGGCCCGCCGGCGATTCTGCAACCTGCTCCAGCACCCGGTCGGCAAATCCCTCAGGCGCATCGACTGGACGCATCGCCTGCATCAACTCGCGCTCCAGCGCATCCTGCTCAAACTCCGGCGCATTTTCCTCAAACAGTTTCACGGACATACTCCTTCATGGTGACGGCGGCCTTGCGGCGCAGCAGCTTCAGCGCGCGCTGCAGATGACTCTTGACCGTAGCCACCGGATGGCCCAGCATCGCAGCGATCTCTTCCGGCAGCATCTCCTCCTGATAACGCAGCACCACGGCGACCCTCAAATTCTCCGGCAAGCCACGCAACAGCTCATCCAGCCGCGCAGCAATGGCATACCTGACCGGCGCCGCGTGGTCCTCTACGGATTGCTCCTCGCTCCACTCCTCCGCGCCCGATTCCGGCCGGACGGAACGCCGGCGCAGGGCGTCGGTGGCGCGATGCACCGCGACCCGGCGCAACCAGTAGCGGATGTGGTCCTCGCTCGCCAGCTTCTCGCCGTTGCGATGGAGCGAGAGAAAGACATCCTGCGCTACCTCCTCCGCGGTGGCATAGTCGCCCGTGACGCGTAGCGCGATCGAAAACACCATCCGCTGATGGGTCTCGATAAGGCTGCGGAACTCAACGTCGGCGAATGCCATGCCTTTATGAACCAACGCTCTCATCCTGCCTATACGGGAGTAGGAGTGCAAGGGGATGCAAAATCTGCGGATTCGCGAGCCGCGCCAGGGCCGGGATGCCAGGGTTAGCCACCGGGAGGGGCGGATCAGGCGGCTATTGCATGCAGCTCACGGCCACCGGATTGAGGCGGGGCCACGCCGGATCGTCCGATCTGGGCTGGGCGATGCCGCGCCAGAACTTGGCTTCGAAGTTCTTGCCATAGTCGGCTTCTTCGGCGGGGGTCATCACGCCTTTGTAGCCGTCGCTGAGGCACTGGCAGTAGCCTTCCGGGTCGCGTGGCGCGTACCGGGAGGTCTTCGGGTCGCGCATGAACGCGTTGCAACCATCCCCAAAGGGCCCCAGGCGCGACGCAACGGCTGGCCCCGCGCCGCCGTCAACCTGCGATTCCGCCGCCGCCCCTGCAATGCTGCCGCCGGAGGCCTGAAGCGACGGCTGTCCATTCGCGCCGCGCAGCAGATTTTCGCCAAACTGGCGGACGGCTGCACTGTCACACCGCTCCGTTGAAAAGAACTTGATCATATCGAGGGCCGGGGTAGCTACATCACTGAAACTCACGGACCCGGTCAGGACCCGGAGTGTGTCCAGTCCAGTGTTCTGGCTGTATTCGTCGTACTTCGGCAGATAGCGGTAATCGATATTGATCGCGCTCGTCGAGACGACTCCGTTCACGGAATGACTGATGACCCTATGATCGTAATGCCCTCTCAGATAGTCGCTGCAGTTGTCCGAGTACTGCTCCACATAGCCGCTGAAGAGGATATGGAATTGCGTGTTCCGATCCATCTCCGCGCCCCTAAAGTCACCGTCGAAGACCTGCTGAATAATGTTCGATCTGTAGCCGCTCCAGTAGGCAGCCGACTTGTGGACGAGGCCGGCGCCCGCTGTCGATGCCGATGACCCGGTCTTGCGGACAGTAGTGCTTGGAGCGGCGGCTTTCTTCGGCGTGGAGGCCGGCGTTCCCGGCTTCTTCTTTGCGGCTGCGGACGCGGAGGTCTGGCCCTGTCCCGCGAATGCGAATAAGCAGAGTGCCAGGACCGCAACCACGGAGCACCATGGGCCGGTTGCGGCTAAGCGGTTTGCATGCGCGCCACGCGACATCGCTACGCTCCGAACCTTTCGGATGGCAATTGTTTCCCGAAGAGCAGCGATTATAGGGACGCGCTTAGAGGAGCGTCAATTTTAGGCGGTGCGGGCCTGCAGCAGGTCGCCGGCCCGCGCCGCAGCCTCGGCCAGCACCTTGTGATGGATGGTGAACAGCGCCAGCTCCAGCCGGTCCGAGACCCCCGTCTTGTCATAAATCGACCGCAGGTAGTTCTTGATCACCTGTTCCTTGGTCTTCAACTGCAGCGCGATCTGCTTGTTCTTGCAGCCCTGCACGATCAATGCGACGATCTGCATCTCCTTCGGCGTCAGCCGGTCCCGCACACGCGCGCCCACAGCATCCTGCGCGGCGATCGAGGTCAGATTTGTCATCGGCATGCAGCGCTGGCCGGCGGCAACTCGGCGGATGCAGTCGATCAGCTCGGTACCGGCGACATTGCGGTATACGATGCCGTTCACGCTGGCGGCGAGCGTGTCCGGAATGGGCGCACCGTTTTCGGCAATGAGCACAGTCCGCGTGCCTGCCGCCTGCGCCAGCGCCGTGATGGCCGGTAAATCCAGCCCGATAGTCATGGAGGCCACCAGATACGCCCCGCGATGCGTGTCCACGGCGCCGGAGACGCGCGCCGGATCGTCGCACTGCGCCACGATGCGCATGTCGTCCTCGAGCGCCAGCACACGGGCCGCGCCTGCGCGGAAGATCGCCTGATTGTCAGCCAGGATGATTCGTTTCATCTCTACGGATTCCTCCGGCCTCACATCGGTGGGCCTCAAGACCTTCATCGGCGGATTTCCCGCTGGCAACAGCACTGTCTACAATTCCTTTATGTCCCCCGCCGCCCTGCACGGCCGGTTCGGAACGCAGCCGCAACCAGCGGGACGGGACCGGTAATTAAGGCTAACTCGCGCTCCGGCGCTCGGGAAGGCGCTCCGCTTGCATCTTTTAGGGGATGCCACGGGTCGGACGAACGCCAGCCGTACGATCATCGAACTCTGCTCGATCCACAACCGTCGATCCGCGAGGTTGACAGGTTCGCTAGAGTAACAACAGAGCCCTCTTATGCCGAAGCCGATCCTCCTTGCCATCGACGACGACACCAGCGTGCTGGAGGCTGTGGTCCAGGACCTGCGCAAGCACTATGGCCAGGAATACCGCATCCTGCGCGCGGCCTCCGGCCAGGCTGCGCTGGACATCTGCCGCCAGCTCATCGAGCGCAAAGAGACAGTCGCGCTGTTCCTCTCCGACCAGCGCATGCCCGGCATGACCGGCGTCGACTTCCTGCAGCAGGCCATGCCGATGTTCCCCGAGGCCAAACGCGTCCTGCTGACCGCCTACGCCGACACCGAGGCGGCCATCCGCGCCATCAACTCGGCCAAGATCCACTACTACCTGAACAAGCCATGGGATCCGCCCGAGGAGAAGCTCTACCCAGTCCTCGACGACCTCCTCGAAGCCTGGAAGCAAGGCTACAAAGCTCCCTATGAGGGCATTCAGGTGATCGGCACGCGCTGGTCGCCCACGGACCATGCCGTCCGCGACTTCCTCTCACGCAATCGCGTGGAATACAAGTGGCTCGATCCACAAATCTCGCCAGACGCGACCGCACTGCTGAAGGAAAAGGGGCTCGACGACGCCAAGCTGCCGGTCGTGCTCTTCGGCGACGGCACGGCGCTCGTCCAGCCGGCGAACTCCGAGCTGGCGGCGCGCATCGGCCTCAACCTCCAGGCCAAGGAGGAGTTCTATGACGTAATCGTCGTGGGCGCGGGACCCGCGGGCCTGGCGGCAGGCGTCTATGGCGCCTCCGAGGGCCTGCGCACGCTGATCGTCGAGCCTTCCGCTGTCGGCGGCCAGGCAGGCTCCAGTTCGAAGATTGAAAACTATCTCGGCTTCCCCCAGGGTCTCAGCGGCGACGATCTCGCCAAGCGCGCCTTCCTGCAGGCGAACCGTCTGGGCGCGGAGTTCCTCACCCAGCGCGTGACCTGCATCCGCTCCGACAACGGTTATCACCTGGTGCAGATGAAAGACGGCCGCGAGTTGAGCTGCCACGTCTGCCTGATCGCCACCGGCGTGGACTATTGCAAGCTGAATGTCCCCGGTGCGGATAACTTCTCCGGCGCGGGCGTCTATTATGGCGCTGCGCGGTCCGAGGCGATGTCCTGCGCGGAGGAAGAGGTCTACGTCGTCGGCGGAGCAAACTCGGCCGGCCAGGCGGCAATGAACTTCTCACGCTATGCGTCCAAAGTCCACATGCTGGTCCGCGCCGATTCGCTGGCCAAGAGCATGTCCAAATATCTGATCGACCAGATCGCCGCCACGCCCAACATCATCGTGGAAACCAACACCGAAGTGACAGAGATGACCGGCAACGGCCGTCTCCAGTGCCTGACCCTGAAGACGCCCAACGGCATCGAGAGCCGCGAGACCAACTCCATCTTCATTTTCATTGGCGCCGCGCCCAAAACCGACTGGCTGCCGAAGGAGATCGCCGTCGATGCCAAAGGCTTCATCCTGGCCGGCCCGGACCTGAAGACCCGCGCCGCCGCCGCCTGGAAGCTCGAGCGCGAGCCCTATCTGCTGGAGACCAGCGTGCCGGGAATCTTTGTCGCCGGCGATGTTCGCTTCAATTCCGTAAAGCGCTGCGCGTCCGCGGTCGGCGAAGGCTCCATCGCCATCCAGTTTGTCCATCAATATCTGGCGGGTCTCTGAAACCGGGCCGCGTTGTGAAACTTATCGCTCCATTGCATCGTTGAATCTATATAACCCCATGGTTGCAGAAGAAAAATCGAAGCCGGCAGAGTCCCTGCCGAATCTAATCTAGCGGTGAGCGAACGCGCCCAAAGCGGCCCCGGATCCGGCTCCTCCAGCACCATGTCCGACGCGCTGCTGGCGCGGCTGCGCACCGTGCCCATGCTCGAAGGCGTACCTGAGAGCGAGGTCCGCTGCCTGGACGGCGGCACGGAGCTCCGCCTCTCCGAGGGCGATTACCTGGTGCGCCAGGGCGACACTCCGCATTTTTTCTGGATTCTCTTTTCCGGCGAGCTGCGTGTTTTCCACGCCATGCCCGACGGAGCTCTGGAGCACGTTGCGAGCGTGCCGGCGGGCACCGCGCTGGGCGAGTTGCCGCTGCTCTCCAACACGCCCACCGGGGCCAGCCTGCGCGCTGCTGAGAACTGCGAGCTGCTGCAGTTTGACGAGCATCAGTTCTGGCGCCTGATGACAGATTGCCCCAATGTGCGCAAGGCGATCCTTGGCAACATGGCCATCCGCTTCCAGAAATTCCAGAGTGTGATCGTCCAGCAGGAGAAGATGGCTTCGCTCGGCACGCTGGCCGCCGGCTTGATGCATGAGTTGAACAATCCAGGCGCCGCAGCGGTGCGCGCCGCGGCACAGTTGCGCGAAAACCTGATGCGCATGCACAAGCTCACCGCCAAATTCAGCAAGTCGCACCTGAGCGATGAACAGAAGCAGTGCATGTTCGACCTCCAGGAGCACGCGCTCAGCAAAGAGAAACCCCTGCGGCTGAACTCGCTGGAGCAGAGCGATGCCGAGGAGAAGCTCACCGAATGGATGGAGAACGCCAGCGTGGAAGACGCCTGGAAACTGGCGCCGACGCTGGTGTCGATCGGTATCACCTCGTGTGAGCTGGAATGCGCAAAAGAAGAATTCGCCGGGCCTGTCTTCTCCGATGCTCTCAACTGGCTGGAAGCCCTGGTCTCCAGCATTCAGCTGGTAGGCACGATCGAGGAGAGCATCGGCCGCGTCTCAACACTGGTGAAAGCAGTCAAGTCGTATGCGTATGAAGGCAAGGGCCAGAAGCAGTCCGTTGACATCAACGAGAGTATCCACGCCACGCTCATCATCCTTGCCCACAAGTTCCGCGAGAAGCAGGCCACCCTTGAAAAGGACTTCGGGCAAAACCTGCCGCAATTGCAATGCGAGTGCTCCGGCCTGAACCAGATATGGACCAACCTTCTCGACAACGCAATTGACGCCATCCCGCAGGGCGGCACGATCCGTATTCGCACGTGGATGGATGAAATCGATGAAGCAACAGCGGCGGGAGCGGCGGGAGCGAAAGAAAAGAAGCCCCGCCGTTTTCTTTGCGTCACGGTCGCCGACAACGGCGCCGGCATTCCACTCGAAAGCCAGCCGCACATCTTTGACCCCTTCTACACCACCAAAGCCGTCGGCGTTGGTACAGGCCTCGGCCTCGGCATCGTGCAGCGCATCGTCGACCAGTACGGCGGTTCCGTAACATTCTCCTCCGAGCCCGGAGAC
>Ga0134125_10002000_pt1 | contig 24502 bp, 28 predicted proteins | sample KB31751_FD_96464 | JGI IMG/M metagenome (GOLD analysis project Ga0134125, IMG submission 96464) | Terrestrial soil microbial communities with excess Nitrogen fertilizer from Kellogg Biological Station, Michigan, USA - KB3-175-1 | ecosystem: Environmental > Terrestrial > Soil > Unclassified ...
CAGGCGAACGCGAATAGTGAGAACTCGCCAGGCTTTCCGCCGGGCATCGGCCAGCCGCGGAAGGTCTCGTCGCCAACGCGAACGCCCGATGCAGTCGGCGCGCCTGTCACGTTATAGGTCACCAGATCAGCCATGCCGACGTATAGATAGTGTTGGTCGGAATCGACGCTCACTGTGACGGGCTGCAGGACCACAGTCACATTGCTCGCTGCTTCAACCGTTTTGCCGCGAAAATCGTTCGAAGTGGCCTCAACTATCACGCGCGCGTTGCCGTCCTTGAGCTGCGGCGTGCTCTTCGAACCGGCGGTGAACTTCAGCGTATGTTCGGCGGCATCGTTGCGCCAGCGAAAGCGATGCTTGGGATGCTCGACACTGGCGAGTTGGTACCGTGTGCCGTTTTGCTCGATCCACGCAATCGCACGACTGAGGCCGTGCGGGGCAGAGATTTGGACTGCGACCGGCGTAGCCTGGCCAACGGTGTGCAGCGAATCGGGAAGCGTGATTACTGGTGTTGCTGAGAAGATGACGAGAACGATGACGGCAACGATAACGAGGGCGCAGAGAAATCCGATGAAGGCTCGCATTTTTGAAAAATCAGAATAGCAGGCATGGTGAAGGTTTTTGAGTGTTTGTTGTTACTATGGTGCGCCTTGCGGTGGACGTAATGGACGTTGTGGACTGAGTGGACGACGTGGACTGGCTGCGATATTAAGCACTGGAAGCGCTAGAAGAGAATAGAGCACCAGAAGTGGCGTCGAACTTTATGGCTGACAAACAGGAACTTATTCCGAAGCACGGAGGCTACCGCAAGCTGAAGAGCTTTCAAGTGGCGCAGCTTGTGTATGACGTGACCGTGCGTTTTTGTGATCGCTACGTCGAGAAGCGCAGCCGTACGCACGATCAGATGGTGCAGGCGGCGCGCAGCGGGGTACAAAACATTGCGGAAGGGAGCCAGGCTGCGGGGACTTCAAAGAAAACTGAACTCAAGTTGACTAATGTGGCGCGTGCGAGCCCGGAAGAGCTGCGGCTTGATTATGAAGATTTTCTTCGCCAGCGGGGGCTGCCGGTTTGGGAGCGCAATGATGCTCGCAGAAACAGCCTCATTGCACGGCGGTGCTCGAGTGCTGATTGTGTTGCGCAGTGGGTTCGGGAACAGCGTGGACTCGGTGGACGGAGTGCATCGAGTGGACTTGGTGGACAGAGTGGACTTAGCGGACAGAAAAATCTCAATACCTCGTCCACTCAGTCCACAAAGTCCACTTCGTCCACCTATCCTGAAATTGCAGCCAATGCAGTGCTCGTGCTCATAGCAGTGGCATGCAGCCTGCTCGACCGCCAGCTAGCTTCGCTGGCTGCGGCATTTGAACGCGAAGGCGGCTTCACCGAGCGCCTCTATCGCGTGAGGGCCAAAGCGCGCGCAACAGGCCGTTGAGCTAAGAAAAATTCGAGGGTTTCACGCGCAGCTAAGGCTTGCGCATGCCCAACCAATCTCGCTGATAAAGCAGTGAAAGCGAGAGCAACGCGATGCCCAAAATCGAAAGCGCCAGAATGCGATAGCCCTGGCCAAGGCTGGAGAGATCGTAGATGAATACCTTCAGGATCGTTACGCCAAGCAAGACCAACGCGCTCCAACGCACGAGCGGCAGCTTGCGTGCGAATCCAAACATGATCAGCACGATGCCGTAGACGAGCCAGATGAGCGAAGTCGTCCAGTGGCCGTCGAACGCTACGGGAATGCTGCCGGCCGATGCGGCGAGGGCAGTGATGAAATATGAAGCTCGCAATCGTTCACGGCACCAACGCCATGACGCGATGCTAACTGCGAGAGCCATGACCTGCGCTGTCCAGGTGAACTCGACAGAATCAAGAATCGCTCCGCAACCTAACAGGAAGACCAGTGCCGCTGCCGGAAGCACGAAGACGAGAATCTGGTTTCTGCGCGGGTCGACCGCGGACTGCGCAAGGATCGGCGCGATGGCAAAGGCGCAGAACACAAGGCAGAAGAAGATGAAAGCGCCGGTCTGTTCCGTTTTGGCATAGTAGTTCGCAAACCACACTACTGAAACGGTAAGCGCTCCGAGAAAGCTGGTGATCAGCAACCCCACCCACGGGCGCCATCGGATGGTGACCAGCATTCCTGCGCAGAGAATCAGCACATAAATGAATAATTCAGTTTCCAGGTTGCGTCCGGTGGAGAGCAGGAGCGGAGTACCGAATCCGCCAATTGCGGCGAAGATAGCCAGGGCTTCGCTATTGCGAAAGGTCGCAGCGAGCGCTGTTGCGGCGGTGAGCAGCACCATGCCGGCGAATCCAGCCCAGGGCAGGAGAAGCCGGTAGTACTCAGAATCCGCCCAGATGGTCAGGTAGAGCGCGGCGATTCCCAGTCCCTGCAAGGAAAAGCCGAATATGGTGTAGCTCCGGCGCAGGAACCATTCACCGGCGATAAAGAGAGCCACTCCGGCAATGAATCCGACGATTACGATTGCGAGCGGTCCGATCCAGTTGTTGACGAACGCCCAATTCAGGAAAAAGGCAATCCCAACCAGTAGTGCAATGATGCCCGCACGGTTCAAGTATTGAGAGCCCACGCGCGATTCGAGGCTGGCGCGGGCTGGCGGAGTCGGCACAACGTACGGCCGATCGGTTCTGACGGGACGCTGCGCAACAAGTTGTTCGAGCCTGTCGACACGACGAGAGATCTCTTCGAGTGCGCGCGCGAGTTGGGAAATTTCAGGATCCATGCTGCCGCTTTGGTCGAGTTCAGGCTGTCCGGGCTCGACGCGAGTCCGAACTATGCCGCCGCTGCCATGAAGCTGAGCGCTCGCGATAAATAGGCCTTCATGTCCTTGCGTTGGACAACGGCATCCAGCATTCCATGTTCGAGAAGAAACTCACTACGCTGAAATCCTTCGGGAAGCTTTTGGCGGATCGTCTGCTCGATTACCCGAGGTCCGGCGAAGCCGATGAGCGCTCCCGGCTCGGCGATATTCAGATCACCCAGCATCGCGTATGACGCCGTCACGCCGCCGGTCGTTGGATCCGTCAGCACTGAGATGTACGGCAGACCGGCATCGTCGAGCTTGGCTAGCGCGGCGGATATCTTCGCCATTTGCATGAGCGATGCGACGCCCTCCATCATGCGCGCGCCGCCTGAGGCGGAGACAACAATCAGTGGTTTGCGTTTCTGGATGGCTTTCTCGATTGCACGCGTAATGGCCTCGCCCACCACGGCTCCCATGCTGCCGCCGATGAAGCGATACTCCATGGCGCTGACGATGACCGGCTTGCCGTCGAGTGTGCCTTCGGCATTGATGATGGCGTCGCTGATGCCGGTCTGTTTTTGCGCTTTGGCGAGGCGGTCACGGTAGGCCTTGGTGTCAACGAACGACAGCGGATCGGTGGACTTCAAATTGGTTTCAGTCTCGTCCCACTCGCTGTTGTCGAGCAAAATCGCAAGGCGCGTGCGTGCATCGAGACGAAAATGCTTCTGGCACTTTGGGCAGACGTTGAGGTTCGCGTCCAGATCCTTCTTCCAGATGATCTGGCGGCAGCCTTCGCACTTCTCCCACAGTCCTTCGGTGCGAACGCGCTTTTCGCCCGACGATTCCAGCTCCGAGCTTTCGCGCTTAAACCACGTCATTCAGTACTCGATTCCCCGTTGAGCCAGAATACCAGCTTCGTAGGCGTGCTTTACCTGGCGCATTTCTGTAACGGTATCTGCGATCTCAACGATTCTTGCATGAGCGTTGCGTCCGGTGAGGATCACGTGGACCATTTCAGGCTTTTGCTTGAGCGTCTCGACCACTTTTTCGGGATCGAGCATGCCGTAGCTGATCGCATAGTTGATCTCGTCGAGGATCACTAAATCCCATTTGCCGGAGAGGATTGCCTCGCGGCTCTCCTGCCAGGCTTCCTCAACCATGCGGATGTCTTCGGGATCGGTCTCAGCGCCGCCGACTTTCACGAAGCCTCGGCCGAGCTGTTTCATTATGAAATTGTCGCCGAAAGCCTTTACTGCATCCAGTTCTCCGTAATGCCACGAGCCTTTGAGAAACTGCAGCATCAACACTTTCATCCCGTTCCCGACGGCACGCAACGCTGTGCCCATCGCGGCAGTCGTCTTTCCCTTTCCGGGACCGGTGTTCACGATGATGAGGCCGCGGCGTACGTCAGTCATTAGTGCTTTAGCGATTCGGTAATGACTTGTTTGATTTCTAGCGCGATATCTACCGCCTCTCTCGCCTCAGCTTCTGTAATATTTCGTCCCTCTGGATATCGCGAGATCAGGTAAAGAGCGCTCACCTTGCGGCATTTGGTCTCGTAGGACTGAAGGTGCGGAGCGAAACTCGCACACAGCTGTAGGAGCCCTACAAGATCATGAATGCGCTGAATAGTCGGCTGATGGGCAGCAAGAAATCCCTTACGGTACTTCTCTATTGTTTGCTGCGCCAAGAAACCTACAAGTCCCCAAGGGACCTGCTGAGAGTTCAGGTTATTCCGAATACCAAGTAAATCCTCTTCCGCTTTTTGAAACCACATCGAAGAAGCGTTAGCGGGGCCGCTCATACAGGACCTTGCCCTCAGCGTTAACGGTGGCAGCTAGTGTGCCCCAGACCTTCTGTTGGTGAGCGAACTCTTGAGGCGTATATACAACAATATCCATCGCCCAATCACGAAGGCCGAAAATTGAATCAACTTCGATCGTCCGTTCCGCAAAGGGCTTATCTGTCCGCATAATCACCAGAAGGTCCAAATCGCTATCCGAATCGTGCTCTCCTCGAGCATAGCTGCCGAAAGCGATAATTCGCTCTGGGTTGAACTGTTGGACGATTCGCTTAGCGATCTGCTGCACCAGTTCATCGGTGATGCGCGTTAGAAGAGGCATTCAGTGTCCGCAGTGATACGGGTGTTTCTCGAGTATTGTAAATGCCCGATAGATCTGCTCGAGCAGCACCACGCGCGCGAGCTCGTGGGGAAGAGTCATCTTGCTCAGGGAGAGCAGCTTGCTCGCGCGGCTGCAAGTTTCGTCGCTAAAGCCATCTGCGGGGCCGATTGCAAATATTAGCTGTTGCACGTCGGCTGACCGCTGCGATTCGATGTAGGCAGCTAATTCTTCTGACGTCATCTGCTTGCCTCGACTATCGAGCACGACGAGCACAGGAGTAGTGCGGCCGGACGAGCGCTCGACCAGCTTCAATAGAGCGGCCTCGCTCGCGAGGTCGGAGGCTTCGATTGCCTGGTATTTACCGATGCGCGCGATGTACTCGCGGGAGAGCGCGTCGTATGCGGGTTCTTTGCTGCGGGATTTTGGCGCGATCCACGCGACCCGAAGCTTCATCCGATCTGTCCGAAGTACATCCTGACTTCGTAGTCGATGCTGACGCGGCCATTGCGCTGGTGCGTCGCGAACAGGTTCTTGAGATCGGCGAGCATTGGCTCCCGTTTCGGATTTCCTATTCCGGGAACGTAGGAGGAAGAAAGCAGGCGTCCACGAAGCCCATCGAAATCCACCACCTGCTGGTTTTGCAAAACGGCGCCGTCGGGCTTGCGTCCGAAGAAGTCGCTGATGTTCTCATAGGAGCGTTCGTGGCGAACGTCTTTATAGTCAGTTCCGTATTGAACCAGCAGCGCTTAGTAGTCGCGGAGAAATGGACTACTGTCAGTGAGGCGCTCATTCCAAAGCAACACCACCCAACCTTCGGGCCGAAGAATGCGACGGAATTCGGTTTTGGCGTGCGGCCAATCAAACCAGTGAAACGCCTGGCCCGCGGTGACGAAATCGACAGAAGCATTCTCCAGCCGAGTGCCTTCGGCGCGTCCATCGACACTGCGATAGCCTCCGCGATTGCCCAGCGACTGCTTGCCGGCCTCGCGCATCTCCGCATTCGGTTCGACAGCAAACACTTCGTTTCCGTTGTCGAGAAAAAGCCGCGCCAGATTTCCCGGTCCGGAACCAACGTCGGCGACAACAGAGCTGGGAGTCAGTCCGCAGCGCGCGCGCAGTACTTCGATTACCTGCGGAGGATATCCGGGCCGGTACTTTACATAATCTTCAACGCGGTCGGAGAAGCGTGTAAGCGAGTCTTTGGCGCTCATTTCGAAGATTTGTGGCGACGGCTGGTGCTGCCCGCTCGAGTTGCAGACTTTTTCGCGGACCTGCGCGCTCCGGAAGCTTTTTCCGCCGATCTGGAATCGCTACTCGCCTTTCTGGCACGCGCTATCGGCTTCCGCAGCTCATCAACCGTGAGTTTGCGCGCGGACTTCCACAGCCGCTCCAGGTCGTAGAACTTGCGCGTCGCTTCAGAAAAAATATGCACGACGAAATCCACGTAATCGAGCAACACCCAGTCGGCCTGATTGTAGCCTTCGACCTGGTTGGCAGGAACGCCTTCACGTTTGAGGCGCAGCTCCACTTCGTCGGCTATGGCTTGGATTTGTCTGGGATTTTTGCCGCTGCAGATTACGAAGTAATCGGTGAATGCCGAGGAGTTCTTGTCCATTTCGAGGATGCTGATCTCCTCGCCTTTTTTTTCTTCGCAGGCCTTTACGGCGGAAGCTACCTGAGTTCGGATTTGCGCACTCATTCGTCTGGTTGGATTCTTCTCCGTCGCGCGAGTTTGCTGACCTGATTCTATTCTCAGTGTTCTCAGCGCCGCGATTTCTTTTTCGCAGTGCTGGTGTGAGTGGGTGGGTTCGCGGTTTCAGCTGCTTTGCCTGTACGGTACAGGCGTGTCTTGCGGATGTACTCCGCAACAGCATCCCCGACGTAGCCTTCCAGTCGACGGCCCGACGAAGCTGCTGCGGTACGCAACTGCGTGGAGGAAACACGCTCGGAAACATCTTCCAGCAGATGCAGCACAACACCGGAAAACGCCATGATTGCGCCCGACGAAGCAAGACTGCCTGCGCCTTTGCGCGCTGCTTTCAAGACTTCGTCCTTGGGGCGCAGCTCTTCTGGTAATGCACCGGCGATGTCGCCGAGCGAATATCCCGGACGATTGGCCACGATGAAGTCGCACTCGCGCAGCACATCAACTGGCCGGTGCCATTTGGCGATATCGAGGAATGCGTCGATACCAATGAGGAAGTAGAGTTTGTCAGCTTTCTTCAGCTCAGTTTTCAGACGACGAATGGTTTCGAGCGAATAGTTCGGCTTTCCACTTTCGGCATATAGGCGAGCTTCCATATCGGAAGGGATGAACGCGGGGTGCCCCGAAGTGCCGAGCGCGACCATCGCTATGCGATGCGCGAAGCTGGCAAAGGTTTGAGTCTGCTTGTGCGGCGGAACCTCGGCGGGGACGAACAAAACTTTGCCTAATTCAAACCGCTTCGCCGCGCTCTCGGCAACGGCTACGTGCCCGCGATGGATAGGATCGAAGGTACCGCCAAAAAAGGCGATGTTCACGGCAACGAGTGTAAATGAGAGTCGGGCGCTTATCTGCCGACGGTCATTAACGCCGGCGTGGAGACATCGAGCTGGCGGGCGATCCACGTATCGAGTTCCGATTTAGTACTTGAAGGTAGCGTCGTGAAGCGAACGCCCACGCGCCCGGAATCGTTCGTCCACACGAACTCGCCTTTGGCCTCGAGCGAGCGATTGCAGCCGGGCAGCTCGAATCGCAGGGAAACGGCGCCTTTCATGTCGGCCGTCCGCGAGGTGGCCAAAGCCACGCCTCCCTCACTGATATTGCTCAGCGGGATGGGAACGTCGCGCAGATTACCGTAGGTGACGTGAGCTGTCGTCTGTAGGGGATGGCGGTGATAGCGGCGCCGTTCGCGGAGGATCAGGCCGTGCGCAGCTCGCAAGCTGCGGGCAGCCCGATCGGGCGAAACAGGTTTGTCCAGCACGAAATTCGCACCAATGGCAAAAGCGTCTTTTACCGTCGTCACGCGGTTGGTGATGGCGAAGACGATCGACTTGGCGTTGGATTTTCCCTTGCGCAGCTCGCGAATCAGGTCGCAGCCGCTCTGGACGTCGTCGCAGTCGATGAGGATCGCGTCGAACTTGCGGCGGTCGATGGTCTGCCGGGCGGCATCGGTGGAGGTGACCGTCTCCATCTCAATGCTCACCGTTTCCAGCACACGTCTTATAACGCGCAGGACTTCCTGATCGCGTGTGAGGAGGAGCGCTTTCAGCATCACATCCAAAATCTTACGTTGTTTACTACTGGGGAACAGCTAACGAACGTAACGGCACCTTCGATAAAGTGACTAAAGTCGAAGGCGCTGCCTATTCCTTTTCCGGAGCCAAATAATAAAGGGCTGAAAATCAGCTACTTACAGCCCTACTTTTTGGCGATCTTCGTAGTCTTCGCGGGTCTCTTGGTTGAGGTCTTCGAGGCAGAGGACTTGGCTCTGGGCGCGCCGGCTTCGCTCTTCATCTGATCGATGATCGAATACAGCTTGGACCGGTCTACGACCTCTACAAACGGCTGCCCATGGGAGGCACTGGAAACCACGTAAATCGTCGGGGTGTGCTGGATTCCGACCCGTTCCCCGGTAGCTAAGTCCGACTTTATCTCCGCCTCATATTTGCCGTCGGGATCGACGACGAAAGGCAGAGAAGTCTTATTCGCAGCCGCGAATTTTTCGGCGTAGCTGCGCAGGTTCTCCGGAGTAATTGCCGGCTGATTTTCGAAGCAGTAGGCGCGCCACGCGGCTCCGAGCGACTTTGACTGGCTGTCGAAGTACTTCGCGATGACCGCCGCCTGGTGCGACCAATTGTGCTTGGCAAGCGGGAAATCGTACCGGACTACCGGGATGTTGTAAGTCTTGGAAGCCTCTTCGATCAGCGGATTGGCATTAGCGCAATCCGGGCACTCAAGATCGAGGAATTCGACGATCGCCACCTTGACCCCCGGTGGGGGCTTCAGCACAGAAGTGTCGGCGGTATAAGCAAACGTGGTAAGCAGCATGAGAGCAGCTGAAACTACTGAGACTCGTAAACGCATGATAGTTCGACTCGGGCGTTGGGAGAACGCTGTAGATATATTATCGCGCCTGTGAAGCATAGAGCCGCCACGCTCGCTAACGCCCAACAACCACCGAGCGAAGTGCCTGCAATTCAGCAGCTTAGGAGCGAGCTGCCACTTACCAATATCCCTCCTTTTCCGAGGTCATCGCATCTCAGCCGTTAAGCACTGTTCCCTGTCCAACTGACATTTCAGAGGTGGTTATGAAGATCAGAGTCTTCGCTCTCTGTTTCTCGCTATGCGCCTTTGCTGCCGCGCAGGTACCGAATCCGACGTCGCAACCGCCGTCCGATCAGAACAACAACAACGGCTACGCCCAGGGCACAACCACGAACCAGAGCGGCGAGACTGTGCCGCTGTTCAAAGTGCAGGTTGTGAGCCGCACCATTGAGGCGGTGAATTACCGGCATCTTGGTGGGGAGACAAAAGTGGGCATGGTGGGCACGACGCTGATGCCGCAATCCAAAGGCGATGCGCATGTTGACAGCCGCCACGGGCGTGTCGTGATCAGCGCGAAGTTCGACAAAGTCGGCGATCCGACCCAATTTGGTCCTGAGTATCTGACCTACGTTCTATGGGCCATCACGCCCGAAGGCCGAGCGCAGAACCTCGGAGAGCTACCGATGAAAGGTGATCACGCGCAGCTCGACGTCACCTCAGGGCTGCAGACGTTCGGATTGATTGTCACTGCCGAGCCATATTTCGCAGTGACGACGCCGAGCGATGTCGTCGTGATGGAAAACAAAATCCTCCCCGATACGAAAGGCCAGATCGAGGAAGTCACGGCCAAATACGAGCTATTGCCACGCGGTCAGTACACAAAGACGGAGAGTGCGAGCGCTCTGAAGCCGCTGGTCGAAGACGAGAACCACGACCATCACAAAGTTCCACTCGGACTTTTGGAAGCTCGGAATGCTCTCCGCCTGGCGGAATCTGCAGGCGCCGATCAGTACGCGGCTGACTCTATCGCCAAGGCGCAGGCGTCTCTCGATCGCGCTGAAGATTACTACCATCGCAAGCAGTGGAAGCCGGTGGAAACAGCCGCGCGCGACGCTGCACAGAATGCAGAAGACGCTCGTGTGATTACCCTGCGTCGCCGCGAGCAAGAGTCGGTAGCACAGGCGCAGGAGCGCGAACGTCAGCGCGTGGAAGAAGCTCGCGCTCGCGCCGCCGAAGCCGAAGCGCAGCAGCAGAGAGCGGAAGCACAGCAGCAAAAGGAAGCTGAGCAGCGTGCTCGCGCTGAACAAGATCTACAGGCCGCGCAGCAAGCGCGGCAGCAGGCTGAGCTAGCGCAGCAACAAGCCGATCAGGCCCGTCAGGCAGCACTGCAGGCGCAGCAAGACGCGGAGCAACAACGTCAAGCTGCTGAGCAGCAGCGCGCGGCAGCCGAGCAACAAGCGCAGCAAGCTCAGCAGCAGGCTCAACAAGCGCAGCTTCAGGCGCAGCAGGCCGAGCAGCAGAAGGAGCAGCTGCGCCAGCGTCTGCAACAGCAGCTCAACTCCATTTTGCAGACTCGGGACAGTGCACGCGGCCTCATTGTGAACATGTCCGACGTGCTGTTCGATCTAAACAAGTACACACTCAAACCCGGCGCACGCGAGAAGCTGGCGAAGGTGGCGGGAATCTTGCTGGCGTATCCCGATTTGAAAGTGCAGGTCGAAGGCTACACCGACAGCACCGGCACACCGGATTACAATCAGCAGCTTTCTGAGCGGCGCGCGATGACCGTACGCGATTACCTCGTTGGGCAGGGCATTAACCTGAACAACGTGACCGCGCAGGGATTCGGACAGAACGATCCAGTTGCGAGTAATGCAAGCGCCTCAGGACGCCAGCAGAATCGTCGCGTGCAGATGGTCGTCTCCGGCGAGCCGATCGGGAACGTTGCGTCGGCGCAAGGTATGCCGTCAACCAGCCCAGCCGATCAGCAGCAGTCTCAAAACGAGCAGTACCAGAACCAACAGCAGCCGGCTGCAGCTCAGCCGAGTCAGCAGCAGATGCAGCCTGCGCAAACGCAACCGCAGATGCCGCAACAGCAGCAATCGACGATTCCGCGCTAGCGACAGCAATCAAACAGGGCCGGCGAATTCTCGTCGGCCCTTTTTTCCATGCACTCGAACCGAAAACCGGCTGTTACGATAGTCATGTATAACATTATTAATGGTTCACATGATCATCGGTGTGCGCTAATATGGAGGCCATTCAGTGATCAAGTCATTCGCTGACGAAGGAACTCTGGCCTTTTGGGAAAAAGGCAAAAGCAAGACCTTTCCCGCGAATGTGCGCAATGTGGCTAAAAGGAAGCTTGCGATGGCCGATGCGGCGAAGCGCCTCGATGACTTGAAGGCGCCTCCGGGAAACAGATTGCATCCACTTTTGAAAAAGCGGATCGGACAGCACGCAATCTGGATCAACGATAAATATCGTGTTTGCTTCACTTGGAAAGACGGTGATGCGTACGACGTTGAAATAACGGATTATCACGACGATTAGGAGTCATCATGTCTTTTGAGAGGACAACCCACTCTGCCTGGGCTATTCATCCGGGTGAAATCCTTAAACATGAATTCCTGAAGCCTCTCAGAATGTCAGGATATGCGCTGGCTAAAGCAATCGGCGTTAATCCGCAGCGCGTCAGCGATATAACGCTCAAGAAGACCGGCGTTAGCGCCGATTTGGCGATGCGCCTGGGCAAGTTTTTCGGAACGTCGGCTGAGTTTTGGATGAACCTTCAAGATTCGTACGAACTATCCATTGTCGGAAAGCAAATAGCAAAGTCCCTGAACAAAATCAAACCGTACGTGAAAGTGGCGTAAGGAGAATCAACTGTATTGAGGTCGGGGGTGGTTTTTGAGCTGCTCCTTGTTGTTTGTGGCCGATTCGGACGACCTGTAGTCTCAGCTTTGCCACAAAAACCTGAGCCTTCGATGCGATATAGCTCATCTGTAGGACAGTTGACACGCCGGACGGCAGTCCAGTAGCTTATTTGATTAATGCATAGCTTCTCCATCACGAGCATGTGTTGTTGTCGGATTCGTGTGCGCTCGTGTGTGGAGGTGCATTCCTAGACTTTCCTTGTAGTCCCCGATAAGTCTCAAAGAAGCCCATCCACATCGGATGGGCTTTTTACTTTCCCCACAATTTGCGGCGGCCGAGACGCAAACGGCAAAGGAGATCATGCCAGAGGCAGCACAAGTGAAAGAGACTAAGGCGCAGAAACTGGAGCGCTTGAAGCGCGAGCTGAATCCGTGGGAGCACGTCGAGCAGATTCGCCAGTTCGCGCGCGAAGGACGCGGCTCCATCCCTGCTGAGTGGGCGAGCGTGTACTTCAAATGGTGGGGCATCTATACGCAGGGCGACGGCGTAGGCGCGGTCGGCGGCAAAGGCGGCGAAGGACTCGCGACCGAGTACTTCATGATGCGGATAGGCCTGCCGAACGGGATTGCCACTTCGAAGCAGTTGCGCGCCATCGCTGCAGTCTCCCAAAAGCATGCCCGCAATTTAGCCGACATCACCGTTCGACAAAATATTCAGCTTCACTGGCTGACGGTTCAGGGACTCGTCGAAACAATGGATGCTCTCGCTACCGTAGGTCTCGGTCCGAAGGGCGCTTGCGGCGATGTCGTGCGCAACGTGACTGGATGCCCGCTCGCCGGAGTCGCCGGCGACGAGTTCATCGATGCTTCGCCCCTCGCGCGAGGCATCGCACATGAGCTCTCAGGAAATCCCGAGTTCTACAACCTGCCCCGCAAATTCAAAATTACGGCAACAGGATGCCGAAGCTGGTGCTCGTTCCCGGAGATCAACGATGTTGCTCTTACGGCTACCGAGCGAAACCGTTTTGGGAATAAAGAAATTGGTTTTTCACTGCGCGTTGGCGGCGGCCTCTCGTCTGATCCGCATTTGGGCGTTCGGCTGAATTGCTTCATTCCTTTCGACAGCGCCATCCCGGTTGTGCGCGCCGTGACGGAAGTATTCCGCGCGCAATCCGCTCTGCGTGAGAACCGCGAGCGGGCGCGGTTGAAGCATCTGTTCCTGCGCGAAGGATGGGATGCCGCACGCTTCCTTTCCGAAGTGGAAGCGCGGCTTGGCTACAAGCTTGATCCCGCAGAAGACGAGCGCATTCCTTCCGACATATATCGCGATCACGTAGGTATTCATCCGCAGAAGCAGCCAGGACTCGCCTACGTCGGAGCGTCGGTCCTGCGGGGGCGCCTTAGCGGCAATCAGCTCGCGCAGGTGGCGGAGCTTTCTGAGCGCTTCGGCACCGGCGAGGTTCGCACCACTACCATGCAGAATTTCATCATCCTCAACGTGCCCCGCACCCGCACGGCCGAGTTGGCGCGTGAACTCGAGCAGATCGATTTGCACGTTGAAGGCACGCCGTTCTGGCGCGGAGCCATCGCCTGCACCGGAACTGAGTTTTGCAAGCTGGCAATCACAGAAACCAAAGGTTTCATGCGCTGGCTGGTCGACGAGATGGAGACTAGGCTTCCCGAATTCGATCAGCAGTTGAAGCTACATGTTACCGGCTGCCCAAACAGTTGCGGCCAGCACTGGATTGCCGACATCGGTCTCGAGGGCAAGAAGATCAAACACAACGGCAAGCTGGTGGACGCCTACTACTTCTGCGCAGGTGGATCGGTGGGCGCATGGGCCAGAACGGGAAGGCCAGTGGGCTACCGTGCGCCTGCGACGGAGGTTCCGGATGCTCTGGAGCGTCTGCTGCGGACGTATCTGGCGACTCGCGAGCACGAAGAGAATCTGCGCGGGTGGTTTGCGCGCCACAGCGATCTCGAGCTGCGCGAGTTTTTAGCCGGAACTGACTTTGCTGCTGTCGAACGCGATCTGCCCACGCAGCGTGTTCCTCAGGGAGTCGAGTAAGTGAACCTGTTTCCCATCTTCCTCAAGCTCGAAGGCCGGCGCTGCCTCGTGGTCGGCGCAGGACCTGTCGGTACGCAGAAGATCGCGGGCTTGCTTGAGGCTGGCGCTGATGTGGTCCTAGTCGATCCTTCGCCGTCCGTATCATTTCGGGAAACATTTGGAGCGCGCGTTACCTGGCAGAAGCGCAAGTATCTGTCCAGTGATCTCGACGGAGCTTATCTCGTGATCGTCGCCACCTCAGACGAAGCTCTCAACCGGCAGATTTACGAAGAAGCGCAACGCCGCGGCATTCTCGCCAACGTAGTCGACGTTCCGCCGCTATGCGATTTCTACTATCCGGCAGTGGTGCGGCGAGGAGCGCTGATCGTGGCGGTTTCGTCGCAGGGCGAGAGTCCGCATCTGGCGCAGCGCGTTCGCGACGAGATCAGTGAAGTGCTTCCTGAGGAGCTTGCGAGCGCCGTAGAACGCATCGGGGAGGAGCGCCGCCGCATTTTGCGCGAGCATCAGCCTGGGGCCGAGCGGTTGCAACTTTTGCGCGACCTGGTCTATCCGCGAGGAGTGCGCGCATGAGCCTGCGAGCACAAGGAAAAGTATTTCTCGTCGGCGCCGGTCCAGGCGATCCCGAACTGCTTACACTCAAGGCTCTGCGCGTGCTGCGCGAAGCCGACGTCGTTCTGCACGATGATCTGATCAGCCACGAGGTTCTCGGCCTTGTTCCTGCGACCGCGCTCAAGATCTCAGTCGGCAAGCGCTGCGGCGCAGCCCGCGTCTCACAGGAAGAAACCAACGCCATGCTCGTCTCCTATGCCGAATCGGGACGTACCGTCGTCCGTCTCAAATCGGGAGACCCAATGCTGTTCGGGCGCGCGGGAGAAGAGATCGACGCTCTTCGCCGAGCTGGAGTTGAATTCGAGATCGTTCCCGGCATCAGCACCGCATTTGCGGCTGCCGCCGCGCTCGAAACTTCCCTTACAGACCGGCGCAAAGCTTCTCGCGTAGTCTTCAGCACCGGACATCGCGCGCAGCCCGGAGCCTCGGAAGGCACAACCCAAGTCGTTTACATGCCGGGACCTGATTACTCGGCGATAGTTGCCCGTTTACTCCGGGAAGGGTTCGGGCAGGAGACGCCTTGCGCGGTGGTATCCGGCGTATCGCGCGAGAGCCAAACGACGATCCACGCGACACTCGGATCTCTTCCCAATATGGGCTCGCTGCCTGCTCCATCCATTTTGCTTGTCGGGGCGGCATTGGCGGACGCTCGCGAAAATGTCGCAAGCGATCAGAGCGGCTTGGAAGGATTCACGATGCGTACAAGGGCTACCGCGTAACGGAACCGGCGCCGGTAGGCGGTGGGCCGGAGACGGCGAATAGCCAGCTCCGGGAACGACGATGCCGCGCGCGATCTCGATAAACGCAGCCGCAATACACGCGGCTGCCCCACCGCCTACCGGCGGCGGTTCCGTTGGTTGCGCCCATTCCTCCCTGCGACTACGATGGGCAATGTAATGACCTCCTCGCTTCCCTTCACTTGAAGCTAATTTCCTGACGCCCGGGTTGTCGTCAACCACTCACCGCATCAGTTCAGGAAAGGGAAGAAATCATGCAAGCTCTTGCTCGTGTGCTGCTCGCGTCTTTGGCTCTCTGTATTTTCGCATCGGCACAATCAGCTACACCGGAGAGGCACTTCACGTTCCGCTACGGCTTCTCAGTTCGGAACGTAAGTCCCGGAGCGCCCCTTCGTGTCTGGATTCCGCTTGCGCACTCTGACGCGTTTCAGGAAGTGAAGGTCGTGTCCCAGAAGGGCGATCTGGCGCTCAAGCGCACGCGCGAGCAGGTGTACTGGGACGAGATGCTCTATGCGGAAATTCCGAATGCCGCTAAATCCGAGTACGCATTCGAAGTTGTGTATGAAGTGGTTCGGAAACAGAGCTCTGCTCACAGGGCGGGATTGTTGCGAGTGGTGGAGCAAAACCGCTTTCTCTCGGCTGATAAGCTTGTTCCCATTACGGGTCTCCCCGCCGAACTTGCCGCGAAGCAAGTCGCTTCGGTCAGTGGCGGAGATTACGATAAAGGCCGCGCACTATATGAGTACGTTTTAGCGAACATGCGCTACGACAAGAGCGGCACGGGATGGGGGCACGGCGACACTCTCTACGCCTGCAACGCGAAGCATGGAAACTGCACTGACTTTCACTCCTTGTTTATTTCGATGGCCCGCTCACAGAAGATACCTGCGCGCTTTGAAATAGGATTTCCTATTCCCACTGACAAGCACTCCGGCGAAATTCCTGGCTACCACTGCTGGGCCGACTTCTACACCAAAGACCACGGCTGGGTTCCGGTCGATATCTCCGAAGCATGGAAGCATCCTGATCAGCGCGAGTTCTTCTTTGGGCACTGGGACGACAATCGCATCCAGTTCAGCATTGGTCGCGACATCACGCTAGTTCCGAAGCAGGACGGAGAAGCGCTGAATTATTTTGTGTATCCGTATGTTGAGGTGAATCACAAGGAGCACGCGAACGTCTCAACGCATTTTGCGTTTGAGGATGTGAATGCCACGCCGGTGAATCGCGCCGCCGTGGGCGATCGCTGATGACTTGGAGGCCCACGAAAAATTCGGCGGAACCGGCGGCGGTAGCCGGTGGGGCGGCGGTCGCCAATGGCGAGCTCCGGGCGTAACGATACAGCGCGCATTCTCGAGACCAGCGGCCGCAAGACAAGCGGCCGCTCCACCGCCTACTGGCGCCGGTCCTGTTGCTTATAGACGTGCGCACGCCGCTGAAACTGCGAATCGCGCTTCAGAAGAACGTTTCGACCATATCGATTACGCGATAAGAGTTATCGACGATGGAAAGGTAACGCCACTTATCGAAGGTGAGACACGGGTGCGATATGTCGAACGAGATCATGTCACCCACGTGAAGATCGTCGCTTGAGTCGATTTGAAGGAATGCGTGCTGATCCATGATGCGCGTTAGCTTCCAATCCGCCGGAGGCGCTAGTGGCTCTGACCATCCTGGACGGTAGTGAAGCGCCGGCGTCGGCAGTCCGGCGTCGAAGGCAACATCGCGCTTGCCCATGCCGATGATTGCGCGTTCCCGTTCTGGGATTGATTGCACGTAGGCCCATATTTGCAGAGCAGGTGCAAGAGCAGGTTGCATCTGTTGCGTTACTGGATTTTCGGCCAGGATCCTCTCTTGCGCGCTGCGATAGGCACCCACGTCATGCGTAAGGTAACAGCCGGGACGAAGAAGTATCTCGGTTGGAGCTCCTGCATCCGCGTTGCTAAATAGATCGGCGACAACGTCGTACCATGACGAGCCCGCGCCTGAGAGGATCACGGGATTTCGTTGGAAACGGCCACCGCGCACCAGCTCACGAGCCGTATCAAGCGCCTGGTGCAGGTAGCTGCGGATTGCGCGCTCATCGTTGAGAACGCCTTCGTAGATCTCCAGTCCGCTGAGAACCAATGTCTTTGACCAATGCGATAGAGCTTCGAGAACGGACTCGAGTTGTTCCCGATTCCGAACTCCGGTACGGCCGCCCTCGACGCCCAACTCAACCAAGACGTTTAGCCTGAGGCCACGCTCGCGAAAGAACGTGCCTAGTTGATTCGCGTTCTCGGCAGAGTCGATCAGGCAAAAGAACTCGAAATCAGCGTCTTCCAGCATCTGTGCGATGCCAGTCATGTTTTGCTTGCCTACGAGTTGATTGGCCATCAGCACGCGGCGAATTCCGTGCTCATAGGCGACGCGCGACTGGTGAGCCGTTGCCAATGTGATGCCCCATGCTCCGGCATCGATTTGCCGCTGGAACAACCTAGGAGCCATTGTCGTCTTGCCATGCGGCGCGAGCTTTACACCGTAGGCGGAGGCGAATGCCTGCATCCATTTCAGATTGTGATCGAGTTTCTCGGCTGAGATGACCGCGGCGGGAAGACTGAGATCTTCCTTCAGTAAGTTCCATCCCAATTTGGGAACATCGTCCAGGGATAATCCATGCTCCAGCAGGCCGATGCCCTTGTGGAGTGGACTCAAAGCGGACGAAGGGGATCGCTGAAACACTCTCTCGGCTACATGGGGTGGATTCACGGTTTCAAAACCTGCACGCTAAGGTACATCATTTTGTCGTGCCTTAACTGCGTCTTCAGACCGCGCGAACTGTTGACCGGCGCTGGGCTCGGCCGCCCAGCACGGCCCCCCGATTAGCACCGAGCAATCGCAAAAGCGGCGATTGCTGGGACCCGCGCTACCGCCGGCGGTTCCGTTGCCTGCTGTGGGACCAAATAATCGCGCAACTCCCCGACACGACAAACGTCTAAAATAGTAGCCATGCGCGCAGGACTTGCAGTGCTTACGCTGTCGCTGGCGTTTTCAACGGCTCCGTTGAACGCGCAGCGGGCGTCCGGTCCAGAGCTGCGCGGCATTCCTGCATCAGTGACTTCTCCTCGAGCCGATGGAACGCTGCGAGGCATACCCGGGAGCGTCACTGATCCGCGTGCGTCCTTCGGTTTTCGAGGTAGTGTCTCATTCGGAAACCGGCGGCCGATAGAGCCCTTTCATCATCGCCGGCCAGTGCCGGTGGTCGTCGTTCCTTACTACGCGTATCCGTACGCCTACGATTACTCCGCGTATCAGGAAGCTCAGCCCGAAGTCCAAACCGTGCAGCCTCAAGTGATCGTGATCAAAGACGAGACTGCGCATTCCGATGACAGCTCTCGCTACGGAGAGCATTCGTTTGAGGAGCGTGAACCATCGCACGAGGAAGCAGTGCAGCCGAAGCCCGCGCCTGCCCCGCAGCCTGAAGATGCCGGACCGCCGACCACCCTGGTTTATCGAGACGGACACAAGACCGAGCTTCGCAACTACGCGATTGTCGGATCTAACCTGCTCGATCTGACGAAGAGTCCTGTAATTAAGAAAATTCCACTGGCATCACTCGATCTGGATGCCACGCGCCGTGAGAATGAAGAGAACGGCGTAGATTTCTATCTGCCGTAGAAAGAGCAATAGGCGATAGGCAATTAGCAATAGGCCAAAACCAAAGCAAAGGATATAGCGCGGGCGGGACGCGAGCCTATTGCTTAGCGCTTATTGCCTATTAGCTGATGTTTTATCTTCCCGCGCCGGTGGCTAACTTCTTCACCATAGCCAGCACCAGCTTGCGATCGCTGTCGTTCAGGTTGCTGGAGTAGCGGCGGAACTGGGCGAGGAATTTGACCTCGTCCTCGGTCCACTGCGGAAGATCTTTGCCGTTCTTGGAAGGCGCATGGCGATCGGCGAAGAAGTGCGCCAGAGGAACTTCCATGGCCGAAGCGATTTTTGCGAGTGTGTCGAGCGACGGAATCGTGTGGCCGTTTTCTACGCGCGACAAGTAGCAGCGCAGCAACCCAGTACGTTTTTCGATATCGCCCTGCGACATGCCCTTTTGCAGGCGATAATTGCGGATCGTCTCACCGATATTCATTGTGGATTTTCTCTCGGGCAGCGTTCTGGGGTGCGAGCAGATAGTAACCAGAGTAGAACCTTTCTGCAAGGAGAATTTTTGTCAGAAAGGTAAACGGCCGCCGGTTACGACAGTTTGGCAATCGGCTAAATTTGTCGCGCATTTTGCCGAGTAGCCTGCCAGGAGCGAATGTCGAGTTCCAGATATTTCGCTCCCGGAACGGGATTCTCGCGATAGGGCGCGATCTCAACGAATCCCAACCGACGGTACATCTCAACAGCAGCAGCCATCTCCGTGGGAACGGTATCGAGGCGCATGCGATGGTATCCGATAGCAGCCGCGCATTTGAGGATGGCGTCAACCAGCTCTCGGCCGACTCTCATGCCGCGAAACTGCGGACGCACATACAGGCGCTTCATTTCGCAAACATCCAGCTCGGCGATAATTTCGTCATCGTCGGCTGCAGAGTTCGCGCCGAACTTGCGTAAGGCGACGCATCCTGCAGGCTCGTCATTGACCAGCGCCAAGAGCAGCATTCCCGACCAAGGCGCGTACTCGCCGGGCAAGGCAGCAAGCTCCTGTTCGAAGCTTTGAAAGCATAGATTGAAGCTGAGCGATTCCGCATACTCCTGGAAGAGTTCGCGTACTGATCCGACGCGAACCGGATTATCCGCTGGAACAACGGCAACTCGCGGCCGATGAAGAGTTTCGACAGCAGCACTCATAACAACACCTGCTCATCTGACTGGCGGCGCACAAGTTTGCGGCACACAAGTATGGTCCGGATTCTCGACACTTTTGAAGCTACCCCATCAGCATTCCGCCGTTCACATTGAGGACATGGCCGGTAATGTATCCCGAATCGGGAGAGGCGAGGAAGCAGACTGCGTGCGCTACTTCCTGGTCCGTGCCGGCGCGTCCGAGTGGAATTGTTTTCGACATGGTGTCGCGCAACTCCTGGCTCAGCACCTCGGTCATGGCGGTCTCGATCCATCCAGGGGCCACTGCGTTCACGGTTATGTTTCGCGATGCTACTTCACGGGCTACAGACATGGTGAGCCCGATCAGTCCGGCCTTTGACGCGGAGTAATTCGCCTGCCCGGTCTGGCCCATCTGTCCGAAGATGCTGGTGATGTTGATGATCCGTCCCCAACGCTGCTTCAGCATCGAGCCGATTACGGCCTGAATACACAGATATGGGCCCGTGAGATTCGTATCGAGCACGGCGTTCCAGTCAGCGCGCTTCATGCGCATCACGAGCTGGTCGCGCGTGATGCCGGCATTGTTGACGAGAATGTCGATTTTGCCAAAGCGCTCGAGCGCAGCTTTTGTCGCAGACTTGATCTGGTCTTCCTGAGCGACATCCATGGTGAAGCTTCCCGCCTCACCGCCGGCGGCGGCGATCTCGGCTTCCACTTGCTGGAGCTTGTCGGCGTTGCGCGCCGCTAGTGCGACCTTCGCACCCTGCGCAACCAGACGCAGTGCGCATGCGCGCCCAATGCCCTGCGAGGCTCCCGTTACCAGCGCTACACGACCTTCCAATGGTTTCATTCGATCCGGTTTGAAGAACCGAGAATTATAGAAGGAGCGCCCCGAGCCTGCTCTTATGAAGAATGAAATGATCGGTTTTGCCCGCGGACGACTCCGGGTTAAGGCACCCCAATCCTAAGTACAACCAGCTACTCTGCTTCTTGATTCCACGCGGGTTACAGCCACTTTGACCTTAGGTACCTTAGTCCCTTTGTACGAGTCAATTGTTACGCAATTTAGACCTTCTGTTCGAGTGAGCCTGGTGAACTGGCCCGCTACTCTCGCCTTTTCCTTGGAGGCGAGATTTTGGTTCAGATTTCACGGTTCGGCACCCTCGTATGCGCTCTGTTCGGATTGGCGCTCGTAACCGGCTGCGGCGGCGCAGCTTCTAATAAACTGGCTTCGTCAGGCACTACGACAACCTCCGCCAACGGATCGAGCTCAGGCACAAGCACGCCAACAACTCCGACTCCAGGTCCGACCCCTACTCCGACTCCAACGCCCTCTCCAACCCCGACTCCTATCGTAACCATCACGACCTTAACGGTGGAGACGGGGGCGAATACCAGCGCGGCCGCGTCGTTCGCGGCGCAGTCGAACGGCAACGAAGGACTGTCGAACGTCAGCAAGGTGGACACCCGCACGCTGCTGTATCCAGGAGCAACGACGAAAATCTACGCACATTTCATGGCTTGGTTCGGAGGTGATAAGGGTCACATGGATGTGGGATACACCTCCAGCGATCCCAATCAGGTGAACCGTCAGGTTTCAGACGCGCTCAGCCGCGGAATTTCCGGCTTCATCGAAGACTGGTACGGACCGAACAATTCCATGCCGAATGCGACGGCCTTCACGCTGAAGGCTGAGGCAGAGAGCCGGAATGGCGCGTTTCAGTTCGCAATGATGGCCGATGGCGGCGCGCTTGACAGCAGTTGCACTCCGCCGCAGGGCCAGACAGCAGCGCAGAGTTGCTTGACGGATCAGATGATTTCGATCCTCACGTACGCTTACAACAGTTTCGAGAACTCGCCAGCGTACATGATGATCAATGGACGTCCCGCCGTCTTCTTCTTCGAACCTGACCGCTTTGGCACTCTTGACTGGCAACGGGTCGCGAGCTCCGTTCCGGGAAACCCTGTATTCATCTTCCAGAACTCCGGTGGATTTACCCATTCGCAAACGAGCGGCAGCATCTCCTGGGTGATGATTAACAAAGGGGTTCCGAACGACTGGAGCCAGTCGTACCTGGACAACTTTTACTCGACCGCCTTGACACATCCTCAAGGACATGCGTTTGCCGCGACTTATAAGGGTTTCAACGACACGCTCGCAGGCTGGACTGACCAGCGCATCGTGAACCAGAACTGCGGGCAAACCTGGCTCAACACGTTTTCCGAAATCGGGAAATACTACTCGGCGAATTCTCAGCTTGAATCTCTGCAGCTCGTTACCTGGAACGACTACGAAGAAGCCACCGAGATTGAGACGGGAATCGACAACTGCATCAACGTGTCAGCCTCAGTTTCTGGAACACAGCTTTCGTGGAGTCTGAGCGGTAATGGCCAGGAAAACACCATCGATCACTACACACCATACATTTCTGTTGATGGCGAGAACCTGATGCCGCTTTCCGATGTTCCCGCAGGCACGCACACGGTGGATTTATCCGGCTATCACTTCACCGCCGGCAGCTATAAGGTGTACGTGAAAGCAGTCGGCAAACCCAGCATCAAGAACCAGATGTCAGGAGCGGCAAGCTTTGTAAGCAGCGGGAATTAAAGGCTGCTGTACAATCCCCGAATCAAAATCAAAACACGACGCGGATTTCGCGGATTGATCGGATTTTAGAAACCCAGAATCCGCAACTTCCGCGTGATCCGCGTTCCGAAGGATCCGCGTGATCCGCGTCGTGTTTTTGGTATGGCACTCAAGAACACGCGAACACGACTCCGGCTCTTCTCGTACAATCCCCTACACCGTGTACGACGACAGCATCAGCCAGGATGACGTGCAGGAGCTTCACGAGCATGCCGAACACGCGCAGCATGATCGGTCCCTCCTCCCAGTAAGCTTCAGCATGAGCGTGCTCGCGGTACTCGTGGCTGTCGTGACGCTGCTTGGTCATCGCGCCCACACAGAAGAGGTAGTTGCCCAGATCAGGGCTACGGATACTTGGGCGGAATATCAGGCCGTGAACACGCGGCGACATACTTATGAGGTCTTCGGCGAGTTCATCGAGATCACTCCGCCGAAAGATCCCGCAGCAGCGCAGAAGATGCACGACAGCTTCCTTCGCCAGAGCCAGCAGTACGAAGATCGACGCAAGGAACTCCGCAGTGAGGCAGAGCAGCTTGAGCAGGAGGTCCGCGGGGAAGAGCACAAAGCGAACCGTTTCGATTTCGGTGAGGCACTCCTCGAAGTCGCACTGGTAATCACTTCCATAACCCTCCTCACCCGGCGGCGCCCGTTTTGGTATATCGGCACTGCAATCGGCGTGCTGGGCATCATCGTCGCAGCTACGGGAGTGTTCGTGCGATAGTTCTCGACGAGCTGCTGCGAACGGCCAATCATCGGTAGAGTGCGCACTCCAGAGTCGACCAGCAGGTCAGGATTCATGACCAACCGTTCTACACCGTAAACCATCCAAACTAGAGCTGCGATTTAGCGGCATTCTGACCCGTATGAATGCTGAAGAGACCCTTATTTCTTTGCCTGCCGAGTGCAATGGCACGTTAGAACACCAGGCTGCTCCGCTTCCCCCGGCCGTGGTTGAAACGATGAAGATTGTCTTTCGCGAAACGCACGGGGCTGAGATGACACCGGAAGACCGTGAGTTTCTGGGCATCGCCGATCAGTGAAGAAGAAAAAAGTCGATGGAAGTGCATTTACGCCTGCCATTAATGGCTCCAGCCGGGAACGCGACGCGCGTCTGAACAGGGCCATCGAGACGGTGTTTCGGCTCACTCATAGCCGTGAAATGACGCCCCAGGAACGCCGCGAGTTCGGCCTCAAGCATTCCAACTCTAACCACAAGAACCACAAGCAAAAGGGACCTGCAAAAGACAGCCGCTCGCGAGCTTCGCGGCTCGAGTCGTTCGAGGTTTGCTAACCGGCATGCGGACGCACTTCCAGCAGTCTTTGCTAACATCGATTCGTGGCCTCCTCCGGCAAAGTCCGCGTTCGATTTGCGCCTTCACCGACCGGTTTGTTGCACGTGGGCAATGCGCGCACGGCGCTCTTTAATTGGTTGTTTGCGCGACAAAAAAAGGGCGTTCACGTTCTGCGAATCGAAGATACGGATGTCGAACGCAGCGAAGCCCGTTTTGAAACTCAACTCCTGGATGATCTGCGCTGGCTAGGCATTGACTGGGACGAGGGACCGGATGTCGGTGGCCACTTCGGACCCTATCGGCAAAGTGACCGAATGGACACATATCGTCGCTATGCTGAGCGATTGCTCCAGGAAGGCAAAGCCTATCTCTGCTTCTGCACGGCTGAAGAACTTGAACGCGAGCGTCTCGAAGCTGCCGAAAAGCACCTCCCTCAGGTGTATTCAGGAAAGTGCCGGCAGTGCGATCCGGCGGAGGCGAGGCGCCGGCGCGAGAGCGGCGAGGCTGCGGCCATTCGCCTGAAGATTCCCGAGCATCCGATCCATTTTCACGACATCG
>Ga0134125_10002001_pt1 | contig 24501 bp, 48 predicted proteins | sample KB31751_FD_96464 | JGI IMG/M metagenome (GOLD analysis project Ga0134125, IMG submission 96464) | Terrestrial soil microbial communities with excess Nitrogen fertilizer from Kellogg Biological Station, Michigan, USA - KB3-175-1 | ecosystem: Environmental > Terrestrial > Soil > Unclassified ...
TAGAATAGCCCATATGCTACCCTACACACAGCCTCAGTCGTTGCGCCCGCATCGGCTGGGGTTAGAGGATCGTCAGGGGTTAGCTCCCTGGCGGTCCCCGCCACGTCTGTGTTATCAACAACTTAGCCGATTGCAGCCAAGATGTCAATCTGATTCATGAGACTAGCTATAGTACCGATTGTATAACTGCTTGCATGAAATTGGTAATCCTGCCATAATCTCTCGCATTCCCCGATATATTTTCAGGGAATGGTAACAGTGAAAGGAATAGCAATTTCATGCAATCGCGCAAGTCCCCCTTGGCACTTATCGCCGTTTTGTTTGGTGCGCTGGTTGTGCTACTCGCGTGTGGCGAGTCCAGCAATGCGGCCTCAGTGGTCAGTGGGACAAACACGCCTAGCAAAAGCACGCCCACGCATTTCAAAGCTGGGCAGGCGGTCAAGATCGGTGATTTCACCGTCACGGTCAACAGCATCAAGAGCAGCCAGGGCGGTCAATTCGATACCCTCAAGGCCGGTGATGTGTTCGTCGTGGTGGATGTCACTATCAAGAACAACGCTAGCAAGCCACAAAGCGACTTTTCCAGCGATCTCCAATTCACCTTCACGGATTCCACCGGACAGAAATACAATCAGACGATCATTGATGGGGCAACGCCGCCTGATGGCACCATTCCGGCAGCGGGCCAGCTTCGCGGGCAAATGAGCTACGAAGTGCCGAAAACACAGCGCAAGTTTACGCTGGTTTTCCAGCCCGATCCCTTTGGTAGCGACGACCAGGCTGTCTGGGATCTATCCTATTAGCGAGATTCACCCCCACCTCCTGTGGGGACATTGATCCATTCGGTAGCGACGATCAAGCCGTATGGGACGGTTCACCCCCACAGATGTGAGGACAGCCTGTGTTATCATCTGAGAAGGCCATAGCTGCTAAACGAGACCTTCTCCCTCACGCCGCTCAAGGGATTAACGCTCTCTTGAGCGGCCTTTCATTGTCCGCTATTCGATTGTTCAGGTGCTCTCATTGGCTCTCTTCCACTGAATCAGGTGTCCCATCATTGACCCATTCTCTGAGGTCATTAGAATCAACGCCTAAAACCTTGGCAATTGCCTCCAGGGTAAGAATGCCTGGATCTTTGGTCTTGTTATGCCAAATTAGAGAGACGGTGTTTCTGCCGAGGTTGGCATCACGAGCTATACGCTCAATTGTGATTCCTTTCGCCTCGGCAATTTCTCGAACCTTAAACCGTAACACACGGGCCATGTAGACCTCTCTCATGGTCATGACTATACCATTGATTGTGAACCATGTCAAGGGTATTGACAAAGACACACCGTCAATGGTATACCATGAATGTCACCGACAGTGACGTTGAATTATTTTGCTCAGACACATTGAACTGCACCTGAACAACTGAAAAACAAACCACTCCATTTGACGACTTCCTTGACCCATGCATACACTACACAGTGAACGTGTGTTCTCTTGTGTGGTGGTGATGTATGGCGAGGAAGAAACAACAGGTGATGAGTATCACCGAAGCGGCGAAGCGACTGCACTTAGAGCCGTGGCAGGTGCGTTACGTCTGCCAAAAGTACCGTTTGCAAGCTCTGCCGCCGCAAGCTGACCGCGATAAGCGGTGCAAGTGGTTTCCGTCCGAAGTGCTGCTAACACTTTTGGAACGCCAGTACCGCTTGCCCCTGGCATCATGACACTAAGGCCATGATTTCATCGGTGCGCCGCAATGCGCGCGGCTTATCGCGGTCAATGTCTTTGCCCCAGTTGTAGAGAATATCGGCATATTGCCGCCCCTTGAGATAGGGCGGCAATTCCGACCCTAGCACCTGATCTGCCGACTCTTTATAAGCAGAGGTGTGCCAGTCGGTTTCTCGCCAGCGTGGATGCTCGGCTAAAGGCAACATGTTGAGGATATAGGCCCGTTCTTTTGGGTCATGCTCCCCGCGATCATTTGCCACCAGCGTTGTGAGTTGCTTAACATCAGGATACCCCGCTGTCCGCAACACCTCATCCACATCGACCCCAAAGTAATGGGCAATTGCTACGCATTGGTGCGGAGTGGCACTGTCGCGCCCCCGCGTCAACTTCGAGAACGTGGTTGGATTGATGCCCATCGCGTTCGCGGCGTCGCGTTGTACATAGGGAACACGCGGGTTACGCACGCGATAGGCGAGAATCCATTCCTGCAAACGGTCGGCAAAGTCGCCATACGGACGAGCCTCGCTGGACTTTGCAGTGGGTTTACGAGCCATAGGCATGTTCCTTTTCGGTTGCGAATTGGCCTTGACCAATGCTGTTGACATGGATCAAGACAATCGTATTGAACCACAGTTAATGCATTTTTGTCTAGGTAAATATTCTTTGACGCCGCAAAGAATCAGGCTCCGCGCCGCTTTATCTCTCTCACTATCTTGGGCAAGCATGCCCCGATCACCCCAGAGAAATTGAATAATGAAATTGGATAGTACATACGGTGTTGCTATTGACTCAATTCAACATGGTGTGCTATACTCAATTCAGAAAGGAGAAACGTGATGAACGACGAACTACAAATCAAGCGCCGCCGCCGTGCGGTCAAGGCATCGCAAACAGTTCTCTCCGTTCGCTCAGGCGTTCCTTTTCCCATCATTGGCCTATTTGAGCATCCCGAACGGATAGAGCGGTACCAACGACAGATTGACGCCGCTCTCCAAGCGATGGAAGCCGAACAGCAGACCCCAACACCACAGGCCATCGCGGCCTAACAAAAAAAAGCGCCACGCTGGTTACGACAGCGCGACGCGTGAAAGACAGTGACTACTATGAATGCCCTTCTCACCAAGTCTACGACAGATGCACCGCAGAGTGCAAGCAAGACACCCTTCTTGACTCCTTCAACCTCCCCCTCACATGAGGTAGCGGTGAATCGCAGCGCCGCCGCCTCCCCTGTGGGGCATGATGACCCGTTCTCCTACGCCATCCGGTCACGGCTGATGGTCCGCCTGACGTTCCACGGCTACCAACTGCTGACCCTGTACGTGCAGCATCGCAGCCGTACCCTGACGGTGCTGACGTTCAGCCTGCCGACGAAACATGGCGAGCAGACCGCGCAGGTGTGGACGGATAGCGAGCGTGGCACCGGCATTCGGGTGCGGTCGCACAGCGATGCAAATGACTGGCACGAGGCGACCCCGAACGGCGGTTGCACCTGCTGGGGATACCAGAAACACGGCCATTGCTACAACCAGGCCATGTACGCTGAGGCCCGCGACGTACTGGCGAAATATCAGCGCGTGCAACAGCGTGGACCGTGGGGGGAATAAGACGATGACGCAAAAATACGCCAAGATGACGATGGATGAGGGCGAAGAACGAGTGGGATCGGATTGGTTCGCCCGCCCCTACTGGTGGGTTCTCAACGCCCAAGGCCAGCGCGTCGGCTTCGTCTACCAGAAACCTCTTTCCCGCGCGGGTAGCAAATGGCGCGACACCGGGGCAGCGGCAGCGTGGTGTGCCGAGACCGTGCTGTGGCAGCATTGCCACAATGGTGAGCATCGCTACTTTGCCACGAAATCCCAAGCTGCCGCTGCCCTGCTGCAAGTAGCAAAGGAGGAAGCCCAATGAGCAACCTCATCCAATGGCTCCTTGCGGGCCACATCGCAGGCGTGCTGTACCTCGTCCTCATGCTGTGGACGGTGGCAATCGTGGGGCTGGCGTCGCTCTCCTGGCGGCGGAATGGGGGCAAGAAATGAGCGAGCAAAAATATCCGAACGGATGGGCCACGCTGGCTACCGGATTCGACCCCCAAAAGCACCTGATGCAGATCAAGGGCAAGGATTACATGACCGTGCAGAACCGAATGATCTGGTTTTTGCACGACCAGCGGGCCATGATTGGCGCTGGCCTCGCCAGCACGTCGTATGTCATTCAAACCGACCTCATTGAAATCGACCGCACTCAGGGATGGGCACACTTCAAGACCTATGTTCGTGATGTGCTCGGCAACGAGGCGACGATGTATGGTTCAGAGTCGGTGAAAGATTTCCCTGACTATATCGAGAAGGCCAGCACGAAATCCCTCGGACGCGCCTTACTGCTGTTGGGCTATGGAACGGCATTTGCCGATGAATTTGACGAGGGCGAACGTCCCGTTGATTCACCAGTGCAACGACCTCAGAATGCACAACGCACCCAACCGCCAGCACCGGCACGTCCTGCCAATCCACCACCGCCGCAGCGCCCCACACAGGGCAACGTCCAGACGCCCGCAAGCGGTAAGGCGACAGATCGGCAAATCGCCAGCATTGGCAAGCTCTGTACTGCCCTCCACTATGAGCAGCCTAATTATGAGACGCTCACCTTTGGCGACGCACGCGAACTACTGACATCGCTCAGCCAGGCTTATTCGGAGGCACGTGCTGCATCATGAGAACAAACATGACAGCCCCTATCCTCACCCGCGCCGCCTTCACGGCATGGCTGGCACAATGGCCTGATGAAAAAATTGTGGGCCATTCGATTTCTGTTGAACATTGTCCAATCGCACGATATTTGCAGGACGCCATTGATGATGATGCGGTCTTTGTGGATTCAAAGGAATATCGCATCGGTATCTTTGGACGGCACTGCAAGATTCGTCGCATGCCAGAATGGGCCTCATCTTTTGTGAACCTCATTGATAATGGCGATTTTGACTGGATCAACGCTGGCACCGCACGTGAGATCCTTGCCCGCATCCCTGACGAGAGTGAGGCAGCACAATGACGCTCCCACAAGCCGAAGCGATTGCTGATCACATCAACGCTCAGCCGAGCCGTCCGAAAGGCTGGCACGCCGCTCCGAAGCTGGGTCTGGTGCCTCAAGGCGACGGCACGCACACCGGACAATGGTTTGCCGTCCTAGAGCATCGCCGCAAGCGCGTCGCCTATCTCATGGCGACACGCGAGGATTACCAGCAATGGCTTGTTGACAGCCAGAACGGCACGGTGCTGCCATGACCCAACGCAAGTCTCGCACCCCTGGACAGGTGCTCTCCCAACCCTACATCATCGGGACACCCACGCCCCGCGACCCCGCGCGCAAGGCGTCGCCCCTGAAGCCACGCAAGTTGCGGAAGGTGCCAGGGCGCGTGGTCGGGCCACCGGTGCCGCACTATGGTAAGGCAGAACGAGTGAAGGAGGCGCAATCGTGACTCGTTATCACCATCGCCGTCAGTCACCCACCCCACCGCGCCGCTCCGATTGCCCTTGGTGCGCGCGGGAATGGGGCGAGCGCATCACCGGCTGCACACCCTGCCGACGCCACGCCCGCCAAATCAGCGCGAAAGACGAGCTAGGGGCGCTGCTGATCGCCGACCTGACCACCATCAGTGAAGAGAGAAAGAAGGCTGCATAACATGGCACCAGCACAGCAACAGGAACTCTTTGGCGAGATTGTCCCCATCGCCGCGACGCTGCCTCGCTTGCAGGCTGGCGAGGTGCTCCTTGTCTACCTGCAAGGATATGGCAACCACCTCTTGCACTTCACGGATGATGGCCGGGTGCGGGACTATCCGACCAGCCACATCATTGAGGACTGGAATCGGCTGCGCGGCGAGCACCGTGGCGCGACCCCTGACTATTTCGCCACACTAGATTATCCCATCGAGATTCGGGCCGCATTCCCTAGTCTGCCCAAGGCGCTCAATAGCATCATGCGGCACCGCAATCAATTTGAGATGCCCATTCAGCAGCCAGCGCAGGGGGTCTACCGATGACCGCACGTAAGAAGCAGCCACCGCCCGTAAACCCGATGGCCGTCGCCGTCCCCTTCATCCGTGGCCTCGGCTTCTACGCGGTGCAGGTGCAACGCTGCCTGTGGGTCATCACCACGCCGCCGGATGCCCGCAACAAGGTCAAGGTCATCAGTGAGCGGTTCTTTGGGGATGAGGACAAGGCCCGCGAACGCCTCAAGGAATACACCGACATGTACCTCGCCAGCCGTCCGAGAGTGGAGGAACTGCCATGCGTCGCGTAATCCGGTTGTGGCACCGCCGCCAGCGTGCCATCACAACGACACCCGCCACACCTCGCGTTGAGGATGCCACCGCCCAACCAGCACCGATGCCAGAGCCAGCCACCGCGCCGCCTGTGGTGGATTGGTCAGGCTACGACATCAACGCCGCTGTGGATGCCATCGTGGCGAACCACATCCCCGCACTGCCCCGCCGTGTGCAGCAGGTGGTCCGCGAGACGGCGCGCGCCATCCGCTCCGATCTGACGGGCGCGATCTTCACCGCCGACGATTTGTCACTACCCGATGACCCGTTCATCCCTGATGTGGAATGGGCACAGCGCGTTTATGACCACCTCTGGTATTGCAAGCGCAACATGAGCATTGAGCAGCATAATGCGCTCTATCGCTTGGAACTCACACCGAGGCTCGGCAGGACCACCTTCACCATTTTTGCCCCGCCCGATTGGTGCGAGGACCGCGACGCCATGCAGAACATTGAAAATGCATTACTAAATGAGGTCAATAGCGCACTAGCGCTCGTTATCACCATGCCGCACACGCGCTTCGACTGGCGACCTTCGCCATCGCTCGCGGTCTGCTGGGCCGTCAGCATCGCGGCGGTGGATGCGCCGAGGGAAGGGGTGGCGTAGGTGAAATACATCGTGAATGTATCCGGTGGCCTCACCTCTTTTGAGGCATTGCGCCGTTGCCTGGAACGGCACGGCAAAGCCAACACGGTTGCCATTTTCGCAGATACCAAGATTGAAGATGAAGACCTCTATCGGTTTCTGGACGATCAAGAACGTCTCTTTGGTATCTCCATCATTCGTCTCGCCGATGGCCGCACGCCTTGGGAAGTGATGAAAGACAAACGCGCTATCACCATGCAGCAGATGGCCCCGTGCAGCAAGATTCTCAAGCGCGAACTCATTGACCGTTACATTGCCGAGCATTTCAGGGATACCGAATACACGAGTGTATTCGGTATGGACTGGACGGAATTGCATCGAGTGGAACGCCTCACTCGCGCCCTCGCTCCGAATCCGGTGTGGTTCCCTCTCACTGAGGCTCCCTACCCTGACAAATGCCTTATCGCCAAGCAATGTGAGGATCAATGGGGCATCAGGCCACCTCGCCTCTATGAGTTGGGATTTACGCACAACAACTGCGGTGGCGGGTGTGTGAAAGCGGGGCAAGCCCATTGGGCGCACCTCTGGCGCACATTACCAGACCGCTATCTCTTATGGGAAGCGAAAGAGCAAGAGATTCGGGAATATCTGGGCAAAGACATCTCCATTCTCAAAGATCGGCGCGGTGGGCGCGCTCGACCACTGACGTTGCGGTCATTTCGCAAGCGCCTGGAATCCGGTAAAGGGTACGACCGCATGGATTGGGGCGGGTGTGGATGTTTCGCGCAAACGCCACAACTGCGGATGGATAGCCTCATTCTCGCCAGCAGCGTGAAAGGAGTAGCCGCATGACCGCTCCGATCCTCCCCTTCCCCCGCCACCAGACCGGCAAGGTCATCACCGGCAGATTCCCCGCACGCCTGCCTAGCCGGGCCGGGACCGTCACCACTCGGAGCGGACGGCAGCCCCGCCAGCGCCAGCCTATCCCGCTGTGGAAGTATCAGGTATCAGGGGGAGGGAATGATGCCGCATAGACGCAGAGCTTTCAGTGAAATGCATAGCACAGGGTGGAAGGTTGTGCGGTCGCAAAAACCATATAAGTGTCAATCAATGCTGCATAACCATGAGGATGGTCCGCACATCCTGACAAGCACCTTGTACGCGTACAACCAAAACTTTGTTAAGCGTTACTGCCTAGAATGCTTTCGGAAGTACGCTCCACTAGATATTGTTAGAGCCGAGGCAAAACGGTTAGCAGATAAATTTAAGTTGTGAATGAAAGGCATATGAAACATCATGGATAATCGACCATATTCGCCCGGTGACAGCACCGCGACGCGCCCATCCGCCACCGTCGCCACGGCCCCCCATCCCGCCGATGAAACCTACTCGACAGCCAAGAGTAGCGGCTTCTTCCGTATCCGCAGCAAGCATGAGCGCAAGGAACTCATCTATCTCTCCATCGTCCTATTGCTGCTAGCAGCCCTCATCGCGGCCATCGTTATCCCACGCCTGCAATCGGCGGTGAATGCGAACCAGTCATTCTATGCCCGCGCTGCCGGTTCGTTCGTCGGCTGGGTCGGGACTGGCCCCTATGGCGCACGGATCGCCATCCAGATCCTCCCCTGCCAGCACGACCCCTGCACCAATGTGACGCTGGACGTGGCGATCCAGGACGAGCCACTCGACACGCCCCGGCATTACACGCTCGGCGGTGGGTATCTGCGAACGGACGAACTCTACGTGTCGGCCTTCACCAGTGGTGGCATCATCTACAGCGCCGACATCATCACGGATCATCCCGTCCAGAATGGCATCACAACAGGCCTTGCCAAACTGACCCTGAAGCGTGGCACCGATGCCGAGGTCTTCACCCTCACCAGCGCCACGTTGAACCAAATCAGCGACTATTTCGGAGCGTGACCATGTACGAGACCATGCAGATTCCCGCCATCGGCCCCGTGCGGCCCTACCGTCCTGATGCTGGCGTCCTCTGGTATCGCTGGACGTTCGGTGGATTCCTCGCCATCGCGGCGACGGCGATGATCCTCATTTTGTGCGCCGGATTGGGGGCATAGCATGAGCAAGAGACGGCAGCAAGCGAAGAAGACGGCGGCGCAGCCCGTCCCCCAAACATCATTTGCTACCTCAGCCTTTGGGCGTGATACGCTGCGGTATCGTGCCTTCATTCAAGCCTTGGTAGACGGCCAGCATGCTTATGATCAGCAGATGAACCGAGGACGGTCCCATGCCCAAACCGCGCTATCCGTCGCCTAGCGCGACGCCAGCACCACGCAGCGCATTGCCACTGGACACGATTTGCACGATTCTGACCCGCCAAAGCACCAAGGGCCAGGGTAAGCGCAACGTCCACAGCAAAGAGAAGCATCCCGACGAGTTGCGCCGCGATGCCCAGCGCCTCGGCTTCGCCGAGGACCGGATCGTGGTGTTGGACTACGACATGGGCATCAGCGCCTATAGCACGACCATCGAGGAACGTCCGGCGCTGCATCAGTGGTTGCACGACGATCTGCCGAGCGGACGCAGCCTAGTGGTCCTAGTGAGCGATGAAGATCGCCTTTTCCGCGACCGCACCGAAATTCAGGTGAACCGCTTCATCGAAGAGGTGCAGCGGCACGGTGGCTGGGTCGTCTGTGGAGCGCACATCTATAACATGCAGCAAGAGATGGACCGCGAGATGTTTCGCATGACGTGCAAGTTTGGCCGTCAGTATATCGAGCATCACGTGAAGGGTCGCCTCCATCCCGCCCGCGCCCGCGCCGCCGCGCTGGGCCGCTACGTGGGGGGCATCATCCCGTGGGGCTACGTGGTTGGGACCGACTCCACGCAGCCTACCTATAAGCACCTGATGCCTCATGCGCCGCACGACGCCCTGGTGACACAACACGTCTTCGCCGCCTTCCTGCGCGATCCCAACGTGTCGCATGTGGCCCAGGAATGGGACGCCGCTGGGCGCGTGTGGCCCGTCATCGAAACCACCAAAGGCTATTACATGCCGCCTCGTGGCCCAGCGCGCTATGACGCCGCATTGGGCGGCTATCTCTTCAGCCGTGTGCAGGCACTCAACATCCTGACCGACGTGCGCTACCTTGGATACATGATCTACCAGCAGCAGGTGGTGCGTGGCGAGGACGGCGAACCGCTACCCTGTCACACTCCTATCATCACTCCTGACGTGTTCTGGTGGTGCTATGACCGCCTCCAAGCAGAGCGGCCCGACTGGGCACCACCTCGCCCGCTCATGTCCGTGCCTCATATCCGCACGCGACGGGCGGGCAATCGCCCACAACCGCTGGGGGCGGGGCGCATCGTGTGCGCGAAACATGGGCGCGCGCTCAACATGACGCATGGGGGCCTCATCTGTCGCCACGATAACTGGCGCACCACCCAAGAGATTTTTGGCTGCTTTTACGTTCCCCAGGACCGCTTAGAAGGAGTCATCATCGCCGATTTCGTCGCAACGCTGCAATTCGATGTGACGGATGTGCAGCGCCTCGCCTCCCTCGCGCACAGCCGTGGCGCGCCAGCGACCCGCCTGGCCGAGGCCCGCCGCGCATGGCAGGCAGAAGAGATACGCCTGAGTCGCGCCCAACGCCGCGCCATGCAGATTGATGATGACGACCTGGCCCGCACCTTCATCACGGAAGCGAAACAGGCCAAGGCCAAGATGACGCAACTCGCCAGCGAGATCGCGGAATTGGAAGCGCAAGGAGCCATCGCCCCCGCCGCATGGAAACAGGCCGATGCCGCCGTGGCACTCGCACAACGCATTCGCGCCACCTTTGCCGATTGGCCGCATGAGCATCAGGCGCGCGTCCTCGACCTCGCCTATGAGCGGGGCATCCTCGGCACGCTCAATCGCCGCGATCTGGGGCTGGTGAGTCGCTGGGCCGATGGCAGCGAGACGCGACGGCGCATTACCACACCACAGGGGCGACACATCGAATGGACAGCAGGAGAGGATGCTATCTTGCAAAAGTATTACCGAACCGCGAGTCCATCAGAACTAGCCGTGTTGCTCCCCGCGCGTTCATGGGAGGCCATGCAACGTCGAGCGCGGGTACTCTCGGTGACGGGGCGAAATCACAGACGCAACCGTGCCAGTGGCGAAATACAGGATGCCCCCGCCATCCCCGCCGATACGGAAAACATGATGAGTGCGTGGGACATGGAAACATTTACGCAGAATGTCTACATATCTCGATATGAAGCGAATGCGACAAGTGATCGGGATGTAGGGTATGGATGGCTGCTCAGCCTTGCGGAGAGCGGCACCGAAGCACTGGGGGATGTGCTATGAGGCTATTCGCCCCCTGGCGCGCCCTGCGCTTCGCGGCGCAGGCGCTCAACTTCCGACCGTGGAATGCGGTACGCTTTGACGCGCATCGCCAGAGTCGCTTTCTCCGTGGTCGTCTTCAAACGACCATCATGGATGGCACGGACTACCGTGGCAGGGTGAACGCCCAGCGCTTTCGCTGCCTCAGCGACGCTCATGGTCTCTTCTTCCAATGCAATCATAGATTCTCCTTTCCTCAATTTTCTGATTTCAGTATAGCACTATTGCATTACCGCACGCAACATGCTATACTGAATTTACGCACTAACGCACTATTGCAAGAGAAGGGATAAGAAATATGCGCGAACCACCAATGTCGCACGAAGATTATCAGCGGATTGTGGATCAGGGAATAGAGAACCACGATCTGACGGAAGCGGAGTTCATCGCCTCCAAGTTGTATTTCGATTGGCGCGATATCTACACAAAAGCCGATTGGATGGGGCCGCGCTACTTTCCCAAGTATCTGCGGAAACAATGGACTGATGATGAGTTCTGGGACATGCACGTGGAATACCAGACGCCGATCCTACGGGCAGCGTATGCCAAGGTTCTAGCAGACAAGGATGATTACCTGCTCTGGAAAAATGACTGGAAGACGTGGATGGCGCAACAACGCGCCAAGGCGACTAAGAAGCCAGCACAGACGACCTTGTGGGAAGGAGTGGCGGCATGACCACACCCACCGGCACGCTGACGCCGGATGTACGTCATAAAAAGCCATTTCAGGCAGGCATCATTGCCTATCGTGGGGGCAAGGCATTTCTAGCTCATCACATCATCGATCTTTTTCCGCCGCATACCCGCTATATCGAGCCATTCTTCGGAGCGGGCCATGTCTTCTTTGCTAAACCGCATGTTCCTTACGAAGTGGTCAACGATCTTGATCGTGCCGTGACGGTGTTCTTTCAACAATTGCGCGATCAACCTGCGGAATTAATTGCGCAACTTTGGGCCACGCCATACAGCCGTGAGGAGTTTGCGATAGCTCTACAAGAGGCGGATAACCTGTCCCCTTTGGAGGAGGCGAGGGCCTTCTTCATCCGGCAAAACCAAGGTTTTGCCGGATCGGCGAACAGTGTGGGTGATTGGGGTATGGGACATGAGGTTATCAACGGGCAACCGGAGCCGGTTGCCCGTTGGCAGGGGCGCATTGTACGCCTCGCTGAGGCAACAAAACGTCTCCGCAATACGATTATTGAGCATGACGAGGCGGAACGAGTTATCAAACGTTTTGCAACGCCCAACTCGCTCATCTATTGCGATCCGCCTTATGTACCAGAGACCCGTACCAAAAAGGACTATCGTCATGAGATGACAATGGACGATCATGCCCAATTACTGGACTTACTCAACGCAACCAACGCAATGATTGTTCTTTCTGGCTATGATAACCCGCTATATCGTGACGCGCTCCAGGGATGGGACTGCACACAGTTTGCGGTTCCGGCACATAGTGCAGGTCGTGTAAAAAGACGCAAGGGTAAGGCGTCTCCCTACCGTACCGAATGCCTATGGCGCAATCCCCAGACAATGGACGCCATCGCCGAACAACGTTCTCTCTGGGAGGTGGCATCATGACCATGAACGCTGGCATGCTCACCTCGACCACCGCCGAATGGTATACCCCCCAGGCGCTCCTTGAGGCGGTACGCGCCTTCTATGGCAGTGACTTCTATGATCCCTGCCCGGCACGCCACGACGCGCCCCTGACGCATGATGCATTGCTACAGGATTGGGTACAGGAAGCCCAGGGCTGCAAGAAGGCGTTCATCAATCCGCCCTATGGCCGTGGCATCGGCAAATGGATCGCCAAAGCGGTCGATTTCGCGCAAGCCGACCGGATGCATCAGGTGATTTTGCTGGTACCGGCTAGGACTGATACGCAGTGGATGCAGCCGCTCTTGTCGCACCCGATCTGCTTTGTGCGGGGACGTATCCACTTTTCAGGAGCCACGTCCGGCGCGCCATTCCCCTCAGCTATCGTGTATCTCGGCTGGGCTAGTGCCATCTTCGCGCGTCACTTCGCCGCCTGGGGTGTGGTAGTCAATCAGGACCGCTACGAGGCCCCACAGGCAGCGATGCCCGATACCCTGACCCCCTGTGCCGTCTGTGGCATCGCCGTGCCGCTGGTGGTGGTCTGCGCGTGCTGCGGAGCCACCGTCTGCCTGCGGGATGGCGCGGACGGGGTGTGCGTGACGTGCCAGGAAGCGCGAGAAGGGGTGGCTGCCTGATGGGCACCTTCCTTCCCGTCGTCCCCGAATCGCTCGCGGCGCTGCTGCCACGGCGGGCGCAATGTGTGGCGCTGGTGGCACGCGAACAGGCGGCACGGGTGGGCAAGAGTGGCGACATTCATCTAGGGGCATAGGCAGGTGTGACATGGTAGCAGACCCGATAGATTTTGTGGCGAGGCGGCGGATGACGATGGTGAGTGGCACAAAAGAAAAAGCGCCTAGGATTTATCAGTCTGCCCATTTTTTGCAGGTGGATATGGATGTCGTGGAACTGCTGCATGGTGACTGGAAAGCGGCGTGCCTTCTCGGCATGATTCTCGACATGCAGCAGCAAAGCCCCGATGGATGGGTCTATCATTCCTGGCCGCAGTGGGAAGATCACCATTTCTCACGTGCTGAGGTAGAACGCTGCGCTGCATTACTTGCCCCTCTTGGCCTTGAAATCCAGTTGCGCGATCACATCGGGCGACAGACACGCCACTACCATATAGATGTAGCAAAATTGAAGGCCGCATTAACCCCAACACAACAAGAGCGCAAAGAAAAGAATGAGGCGCATGCTACTGCCAAAAGCATTCACCCTGTAGAAAAGTTACAGGGTGCAACAAAGTTACATGATGCAGAAAATCTACAGGGTACCTGCGAGAAAGTTACAGGCCACCCTGTAGAAAAGTTACAGGGTCTACTAGGATCAGATCTAATAACCAAATCAAGAGAAACAGATCAACCTGATTCCGATGCTAACGCATCGGGCGACGTTGCTGACGCAAACGCGCCGTCCCCGGCTGCCTCGCCTGATGTTTCTGCGGTGACGGGGATAGACGGCCCAGAGTGGTCAGGGGATGGCGGCGACCCCTTTCAAGCACCGTCTGCAAAAGGACGATCTTCCCGCCGCGCCGCGCCCGCTGCTCGCGCATCGCCAGGCGCTCCAGGGCGCAAGGGCAGGTCCAAGGAACCAACGCGCGCCGAAAAAGACCCTGACGGGCTGATTGAGTTTCGCAAGATGTGTTTTCGTTTGCAGCGCGAACAAGTCAAGACGTTTCAGGCGGATCGGCTGGCAGGCACGGCGAAACGGATATTCAATCTCGGTTACACGATGGAGCAAGTTGAGGGATGCTGGCGAGAGACGATACGAGATCCTCGCTATGGACCATCCAACCCGCTCAATTTCGACATCCTGACCAATGGTTCAGTCAACAAGATTGATGGATACATCCAAGACCCTGACGGGTACCGGGCATCCGTTGATGCCAGCGTAGAAAAACAGGCATACATTGACGGAAGGAAAAACAGTAATGCAGGCAACAAATCAGCCGGCAACCAAAACCGCCAACCCGCCATCACCCAAAGCAAGTCAACCCGTGAAGATGTCTTCTAGGCCCGCAAAGGTGTGGGTGATCCGCTGTGAGAAGTGCAGCGGCACCGGCAAAGCGGCAAAGCAGAGTCCTTTTGCCGTCGAGGGCCACGAATGGGAGTGTATGGGCTGCGAGGGTGTTGGCAGCATCTGCCTCTTCTGTCACAACGCGGGCTTTGTCCACCTGGACGTGCCCTATGGCGATCCCCGCTTTGGTAAAGAGGTGCCATGCAACAAGTGCAACGCCTATCAAAAAGTTCTCGCCAACATGATGGCAAAGTTCAGCGTGTTGCCTGCGGATCTCGTGGATATGGAGGCCAGCTTTGAGACCTTCCCGCGCGGCATGGATGGCACGGCCATCCACCGTGTGGAGGCGTATGTGGAAGCCATCGCCACAGGCAAACTCGGCAAACGGCGCGGGCTGATTTTGCGCGGTCCCAACCAGATCGGCAAGACGGGCCTCGCGTATTGCGCCCATGCCACCCTACAAAAGCGCGGCGTCACCAGCGTCTTTGTCCCCAGCATCGTCTTGTTTCAGCGCCTCAACGAAGCCAAATTTGATAAGGCTAATCCGGGGCGGTACGAATGGCTGATGGGCAAACTCACCAGCATCACCCATCTGGTGATTGACGACCTGGGCGCGGAGAAACATACCGAGACCCGCGAAGAGGATCTCTTCCTCTTGCTCAGCACGCGCATCAGCACACCCAACACTGCGACGCTGGTGACCACCAACCTAGACATCCGCGAAATGAGCGAGGATGAGGAACGGTTGGGCAAGAAATGTCAACTCGAAGAGGCCATCGGCACGCGCTCATTCTCACGGCTGGCTGGGCGCAACATCGCGGATATCGCCGTTAAGGGGCGCAAGTGGTCCCTGATTCGTGGAGAGGTGGCATAAGTTGAAAGCTATCGAGACGAAGTTTGATGGGCGTTTGTTTAGAAGTAGAACAGAGGCGAAATGGGCCGTATTCTTCAAGTCACTGAACATTTCGTATGAGTATGAAAAAGAAGGATTTGACCTTGACGGGTTATGGTATCTGCCCGACTTTTATTTGCCCAAGCAAAAGGTGTGGATTGAAATTAAAGGCTCAGTTCCAAGCACAGAAGATATCGAGAAAGTCAAGCGCCTCGCAGATCATGCGTTTCAGGAAGATTCTAGTGTTAGAGTGTTTTTATTTCGTGACTTGCAATTAGTACATGAGGGCATTGCCCCTGTGCCGTTTGGTTATCAGGTCACGAGTGCAGAAACACCACCAGATAATGTGGTTGCGGCGGAAGATTCTGGTGATCCGCGATTAATTGATTATTTTTACTGGACAATTTGTCCTTTTTGTAGGGATGTGAACATTACCTACTATGGGTCGGGGAGATTTCTGAAGTGTGGTTGCCTGGAAGGCTTTAGACAGGCGCTTATAGCAAAAGGAGGATATAAAAAGGCCGACGAATGGTGGGTAAATAAATTTATTGACTTGATGACACTTGAAGATTCACCCGACCTGTTGACGGCTTACGACACCGCCCGCATGGCCCGCTTCGAGCATGGAAGGAGCGGCAACTAATGAAAGCTGCACAATCACCCCTCTTCGTCGTCCCTGACGGGCAAGAGCGCTCGCTGAAATTGGCGACGCCACCGAAGCCCACCATCCTGAAACCGCCCGCGCGATTGGCACGTGTGAGCACGCCGCCACCCCGGCCTATCCATCCCTGTTTCACCTGCCATAGCCGCATGTGGTGGCTTGTGGATGGCATTGCGTGGCGTTGCGGGGCCTGTCACCCCACGTTGGCCGTGGCGGATCTCCGCTGGCGCATGCGACGCCGCCCCATCCGCTTCACGGTGGCCTCGCACCATTGGGACAATGCCCGATTCCTTGCCGATCCTCTGGCATTCACCATCATGGCATGGCCGCCAGTGAAGCACGGCTGGCCTACCTCACGCAACCTGGGCCTGCTGGCACCGACCAGCGACATCCTGAATGCCTATCAGGACCGCGACATCACGGCGGCAGGGTATACCGAGCAATTCAACGACCTGATGAATGAGCGGCTGACGGACATTATCACCCTCTTGCATCGCTTCCTGGGGCAGCACATCACCCTACTGTGTGCGTGCAACAGCCGCAGTCTCGACGAGCGGTTCTGTCACGTGTATCTGGTGGCGCGGCTACTGTGCTGGCTGGGATGCGAGCAGGTGGCGTGGGAGGCGACGGCGCGGCAGGAAAGGAGCGTGGCGGCGTGAAACTGACGGAACTGCGCCGGTCGTCTAGTCGGAATGGGGGATGGCTATTCTCAGGGACGCCCAAGCGCGAGGTGAAGCGCATATTTCGGGACTTCGAGCCATTCGTCAAATACCTGACACGCTATGACCTCTGGTGGGTTGATGAGGACCATGTTGCACGGCAACTAGGGGTGTTCAGCAATTTTGTGGAGATGGCCGAATGGGCAGGATTGCCGTTAGATGACGGTCGCCAGGAGCGTCGGCAAGAGCAACCCAAGCCACCGCCCCAGCGCGAAACGTTGACGTGCTTCGGAGCGATGTATCTGCGCGACAATGCCCCTAATGAAGTCGTGGATGCCGCCTATCGCGCGCTGGCGAAAATGCGTCACCCAGATCTGGCACGCGACGATGTGGATCGGCGTGAACGCACTGAGGCGATGAAACGGCTGAATACTGCCTATGAGGCGTGCAAGAAAGTGAGGGGACGTGCATGAGTGAGAAGGTTGCCATCGTTGGCTCGCGCGATTACCCTGACCTCGCCCAGGTGCGCGCCTATGTCGCCAGTCTGCCAGCGGACACCATCATCGTGAGTGGCGGGGCGCGTGGCGTGGATACGGCGGCAGAGGAAGCGGCACGGGCGCAGCATCTACAAGTGGTCATCTTCCCAGCCGAGAAGGGGAAAAGCCCCCTGTTACGCAATCACGATATTGTCGCAGCGGCGGATCGCGTGGTCGCCTTCTGGGATGGGGCGAGTACGGGGACGATGCATACGGTAGGGCTGGCGAGGAAGGCGGGGAAGCCAGCGGAGATCCGGCGTCCTGAAAGCGCACTGCCTCGCGCAAGCATCCGCACTATTTCACTGACCCAACCTTGGGCGAGTCTGGTGATGTTGGGAGCCAAGAAAATCGAGACGCGCAGTTGGCCCGCTCCGAAGGCGATGATCGGCCAACGTATCGCTATCCACGCCAGCAAGGGATTCCCGCCCGATGCGCGCGATGCCTGCCTTGACCCGTTCTTCTTTCGTGCGTTGTGGCCGGACATGGTGAGTCGTGGTGAGGATGATCGTCCTCTCGGTCGCTATATCGCGTTGCCGACAGAGGCAGGCGGCTGGCGACACTATGCTGTAGGCGAGATCGAGCGCCTGACGGGGACATTGCCACGTGGCATGGTCCTCTGCACGGCGCGCCTGACGGGATGTTGGTCAACGAATCGGCTTGACCTCATTGACCGGCTGCCCGATGCCGAACGCGCCTTTGGCTTCTATGGCCCGGATCGGTGGATGTGGGGACTAGAGGCTGTTGAGGTGCTGCCAGAGCCGATCCCCGCGCGCGGGCAACTAGGGCTATGGCGTTGGGAGATGCCAGAGAGGGAGAGTGCCGCATGACCCACGCACACGGCACGGTCATCGTCTGCGAGCGCGACCACGGCGCGACGGTGGCCTGGGTGGACGTGCTGCTGAGCCTGGAGGTGCCAGCGAGGTACTTCGTCGAGATACACCTCAATCGACATCAGGAAGTCTGTGAAGTTCGTGTAGGGACGATATATGAAGGGTATCTGCCAGGGATGCATAGCGACTACGGCGAGGCGGTGCAGTGGTGCTGGCGTGATGCACGACGATGGGGGAAGGTGGCGTAGCGATGACAGCGAAACAACAAACTATGGCTACCCGACAGAAACGTACCAAGGCAAACCAAACCATATCACTACTTGAGGAAGCGGATAAGCATCTGGCATTTGCCCATGCTCTCATCGATGCCGCTGAGCGTGCAGATAGCCGCGCATCTCGCACAGCATATTATTGGACGAATAAGGCTCGCGGTGAGGTTATCGGAGCGGAGGCCACCATAGATTTGGCGTTACGGGCGTTGATTGCTGATGAAAAGCAGGGGGAGGCGTAGGTGACTTTAGGTGATGTGCTGGTTCAGGCGATGCAGCCCATAGTTGAGGCTGCCAAACTGTATTTTGCTTCTATCGGGGATGGGATTGCAGCATACCGTCGTAGCTGGCATAGGCAATACATGATGAGACGTGCATTGCCTCGCCATGCTGAGCGAGCGGTGCGACTGCGAACCCCCGCATTGCCTGCGCCTATGGCGATGCTGTTGCTGAGCGATGGAAAGGAGCGCGACCAATGACGCACGAGGACCTCATCTACCAACTACGGTGCATGGGTGTGGCTGAACCTGAGCCGATGGCTGACCAGATTATTGAGGCGATTGACTCGATCTATGCGGCGGGGATTCGTTTCCCTATTGACGAGTGGACACTGCTCAATATGTTGCGCGACCCGATGAAAGGGCAGCAACCACTACTGGGCGGCAGCTATGCGCTGGCACAGCAACGAGAGGCGCTGTTTCGTGAGCATCTGAATGAACGATTGGGGACGGATCTATGAGCGAACCGACGAAGCCGAGCATTGAGGAAATCCGAGACGGGTTACAACGCCTCATCAACTCGCATTTTCATCAAGAGCCATCGGCGCGTATCCGCATTCCTGCCTCGCGCGATGATGATGACCTGATGGTCAGCGATGCCATCACGGAACTGGCGGCGTTGCGCGAATGGCGGGCGAAAGCCGAGCCAGCCCTACTCGACTTCCTCAATGACCACCGCGACGAGGACGGCGATTGCCTCTTCTGTCAGCAACCGCGCCGTGTCGCGCACAAGGATGATTGTTCGGTAACGATTGCGACGGCACTGCTGGGCGAGGGAGGGCAGGGGTCATGAGCACTGAATGCGCCTGGGGACTCTGTGAATGGTGCGAGGATAGCGAATGTACGTGTGGGTGCCACGATGGGCTGGATGCAGAGGAGGCATGATGAGCGAAGGTTGGGTCATATTCCTGGTGGTCTTTCAGTTCATCGTTGGGTTCTATGTGGGGTTCTGCTTTAATGGTATCCGTCATCATCGCCCGCGTTTCAGGCTACATGAGGGAGGCCATCAGCCCTCACAACCAGTCAACACGGCGAATCCTCCCAAGAGTAGCAGCGGCGTGATGACACGCCAGCAGCGCATCCAGGCGTTGATTTACACAGAAAAGCGAGGATGGTTGTGATGGCCGATCTTACCGTCACGGTCTACACCCGCATTCACCGCCTGCCGGAGGTGGACATCGTGGAGATGGCGGCGCTCATGGTCGAGGGGAAGCCGGTGGGGGACTTCCTGCTGAGCTTCATGGATATCAGTATCGGGCATCCCATCCCAGAGGACGCGGCGCGCTACATGACGCCGGGGGAATTGTGCGAGGCAGTGGAAGCGGCGGCGGCCAAGATGATGAAGAGGTGAGGGTATGCAACACACGAATATGACCTATGAGCAAGCCGAGGCTATGAAGGCATTCATCAACACCCAGGCAGACTGGCATGCGAGCAAATTTGAGCAAGGCGATTCCATGTTCAGAGGTTGTGGTTATGCGGTCTGTGCTTCGCATGTGAGCGGTAAGACGGTTTGGTTTCATAGGAACATCACCACTGATCAAGTGAAGGCTCAACTTGATCAAGAGTTGGCAAACTGATGGTGGATAGATAGGGGCACAGAGATAGGTCAGGATGGTAAAAATAGCATCCGATAATTCAAGCAGATAAGAAGGGATGTGGGATGGAAGAAAAAGCGTTACAGCCACTCGACACAACAGATATTGCCTCCGCTGAAGAGACGATGGAACTCTGGATTCAGAACCAACGGTCAGAGCAGACGAAACGGGCCTACCGCTCCGATCTCATGGCGTTCTGGACATGGGCCATCGCCATCTATCCACACCTGACGCTTGCCACAGTGGGCCGTAAGCATATCATGGGATGGCGTGACCACTTGCACGAACTAAAGCGGAAGGATGCCACCATCAATCGCAAGTTGGCGGCACTGCATATGTTCTTTGGCGAGGCCGTGGTGGCAGGCATCATCGAACAGAATCCCGCCGACCCACATGCGGTGAAGCGTCCCAAGGTGCCTAACGAGAGCGAGCGCGTGCCCCTGGAAAATCAGGAAATGCGCCGCATGCTGGCCCAGCCCGACCATACCACCATCGCAGGGCAACGCGACTATGCCATCCTAGCCCTGCTGGCCTACCTGGGGCTACGGCGCGAAGAGGTTGCCGATCTGACTCTGGGCAGCATGGGCAGCGAGCGCGGGCATGTGACGGTGCGTGTAGTGGGTAAGGGTCGCAAGGTCCGCACGCTGCCCATGCCGCCGCGCGTGCATGAGGCCATCACTGCTTATCTGATGGCAGCGGGGCGCGCCGAATCGCCTGCTGCTGAACCGCTCTTTGTGCCTACCACGAATAATGCCCACGGCGGCGATTGCAGCCATGCCCTGACGACGCATGCTATCTGGGTCATTGTGAAGAAATATGCCCGCATGGCAGAGATCGACCTAGAACGCATCAAGCCGCACGTGTTTCGCCACACGGCCATCACCAACGCACTCGATAATGGCGCGCCACTGCGTCGTGTGCAATACATGGCAGGGCATGCCGATCCCAAAACGACGATGCGTTACGATGGCCGTCGCGGCGACCTCGACGATTCAGCGGTGCTGAAAGTGGACTACACGATTGAGCGCAAGACTGCCTAAGCAAGTAAGCGTTATCAAATACCATAACGGACATTATCGTATTAGGTCAGTAAGGCCATTCCTGGGCTAAAACGACAGGCGGCGGGTATTCTCGTATTAGGCTATTTGTGCTATAATCCAAGAAAATCGCAACATGCGAAGGAGGCGAACATGTACCACTACCAGATTATCCGTATACGCATCACTGATTATACTGTGCAAAGTAGTGATGCTACAGGCTTTGATAAACCAATGGATTCTCCCTTCCCCAGTCTTGCAACATATCTCAATACCCAAGGTCAGCAAGGGTGGCATGTTGTCAGTATTATTCCCTCGACTGTCAATCAAGATTATTTTCGCCTCTTGCTTGAAAAATCGCGCAGCGAATAGTTTATCTTTTCATTTCCTATACCTCCCACCGCCCTAGCCTCTGCTGGCTAGGGCGCTTCCCTCTCTATAACAAAATGCTATACTGTCCCTGATGAGGTTGTAGATGAGATGAGGTAATGCGATGAAAGTAATCCGACTGACTGATGAGCAATACCAGCAATTGATGCAGGTGCTCACTGTGGATATGCCTAGTAAGGTAGACGTGCTGGCGCATGAGTTCGGCACGAGTGTGATTAGCACCGACTATGATGATATCCCTGATATTCCCCTCAACGAACGGATAGCAGCGGAAACGGCCCCCTATATTGCACTTGCTCAGGTGATTAAAGATGCGACACAGGACCAATAGATTCACCATCTCCATTGGCTAGATGAGGTATCCCCCCATGCCCCAGGCCCTATCCCCCCAACAGATCCGCGCATTGCGTGAAAGCGTTGGCATGAAACAGCGTGAGGTGGCCCATGCTATCGGTTGGTCCCCTGCGACCGTGCGCGCGTGGGAAAGTGAAGGCAAGCGCCATCGTTCTATGAATCGACTGGCAGAGGCCGCATTCCGCAAACTCATTGAAGAGCGCAAGGCCACGATGGATGATGACCGTGCCACACTGACGCGCCTCTTGCCCCGCGCCGCCTGAACTGTACCGCTTCTGTACCTCCTTTGTACCGCTTCCCCTCTTTCCTTCCCGTTATCCCTCTCGTATGCTTGATAGCAGGACAGCACTGTGCTGGACGTGATTGGTTGGTTCCGCAACAGGGGGGATGTGATGGCAAGCAATCGCAAGTCGCGCATCCCCTCTACTCAACGTGACATCGTGACCGGCGAGCCATTGCAGCGAGGCACGGCGTATATTGCGCTAACTGACCGTGATCTGCGCCGCCACCCGCTGCATCGCACGCCGATCCCCTTTCGACTGCATGTCAGCCAGCAAGAGACAGTGGAACGTGACGGGACGGAAGGGGATCTCTCGGATCGACTGGGCAGCAATCGGCTCAGTGGGCAGCTTGTCCACTACATCGCTGAGGGTGAACGCAGCCGACAGCGACAGGAACGCGAATGGTGGAATAACCTCTACCTGCTAGACCGCATTTTTGAGCATGCTGGCGACCCACCTGCGCCGTTCACGCTGGACGAGTTAGACATTGCGCTGATGGCGTATCGCGGCCATGATGTTTCAGACTCAGGCCAGACGCATTTCTGGATTGAGCGCGCCTGCCGTCGCGTCCAGCGGTTTGTGCGAGCGCGGTACTTTGCCGATGATCTAGTGCGACCCGCCGTCGCGGCCTAAATAACCCCTGGTGTGCCCCAGGAACCGCAGCAGAAACAGCATCGCGGAAATCGCACAGAATCGAGCATCCCTATGCGTGTCGCGGTCATCCCTGTGGATTTGCGCCTCATTCGCCATGTCGCCGCTGAATCAACGCCCTCGTATTGGGATGGCGACGTGTGGATTGAGACGGAACGCCGCTATGACCTCAGCCTCGTTCGTGAGGCATTGTGTCTGCCGGAATCTTGGCACCTCGTTCAAGCGCCACATCGCGCTATGTGGGTTGATCCGATCTGGGGGCGATTGCTGATCGCTATTGAGTCGGAATCGTTCCCCGAAGTGCCGTATGGGGAAAACCCGCCACACCTGCATGCGGTTTTCCTTTCTGCCTATGATGAAGCAACAGGCCAGTATGTCCCACACTTCGATCACTTTAACATGAGCGAGGTGGAATCGCTGCGCAGTCGCGTTGAGGTTGCGCAGTCCTAGCAAGATTTGTCTGCGGAAGTAGCTCAGCGGCAGAGCGCCCGTATTTGTTGGGAGGTCGTTGGTTCAAGTCCTTCCTTCCGCACCGTATTTTCCTACCAGATTGCCGAATTACTGGCTACATGCTAGAATGACTAGGCAACGTAGGCGACGGAGTAATCTGGCCCTATCCACTCCCCGGAGTCGCGGTGGTTAAATCAGCGACCCTTCGCAGATGCCCTTTAGGGGCGGCGTGCAAATGGCGGTGACTGGCGGGCCTCTAACCGACGGCATAGCCCGGTGAATGCCTTGACCCCATAGCAAGTGGCGATTAGCCACAACGCGCGCCCCGCACGAATTGCGGCCCACAGAGTTTATTGCTCTGTGGGCCTTTACTTTGCCCCTTGTGAGGCCCACCCATGACCGCCACGATCCCCAACGTCGCCAACGCGACCTATCCCTATCAGGCTGAGGTCGATAGCCAGGATATCGCGTCGTGGATGGCGGGATTCGCTGGCACGGGTGTGAGCACTGGATGCGCGGTGACGGCGCAGGGCAGCCCCAACATGACGGTGGCTGTGGCCGCTGGCGCTGTCCTGGTAGCGGGCAGTTCCGCCACCGTCAGCAGCGGCAACCAGACTATCAGCGCCGCCGATTCCGCCCTCAACCGCTTCGACCTCATCGTCTCGAATAGCAGTGGCGTCGTGAGCGTCGTCACCGGCACCAGCGCCGCGCATCCGAGTTTCCCCGCCATTCCCGCGAGTAGCGTCGTGCTGGCAGCAGTGTACGTGCCAGCGAACGCGACCAGTATCACCGCTTCACAGATCATCGACAAGCGCGTGGTGATAGTCGCGGCGGCGGCACAGACGCGTCCACGCATCTTCGTCGCAGCCAGCAATGCCCAGACGGCGGTGCAGGCGAAGGCGGACTACACCTGCACCGGTACCAATGACCACACGACGATCAACACGGCCATCACTGCTGCGCAGGCAACGGGCGCGCTCGTGGAACTCAGTGAAGGTGATTTCTACCTGGGGGCGACGCTCA
>Ga0134125_10002002_pt1 | contig 24487 bp, 16 predicted proteins | sample KB31751_FD_96464 | JGI IMG/M metagenome (GOLD analysis project Ga0134125, IMG submission 96464) | Terrestrial soil microbial communities with excess Nitrogen fertilizer from Kellogg Biological Station, Michigan, USA - KB3-175-1 | ecosystem: Environmental > Terrestrial > Soil > Unclassified ...
ATCAAGACGCTCTACGCCATCCTGGGTTTCTTCATCATCACGGCGCTGGACGCCATGCGCGTGCGCGGTGCCATCCTGTTGGGCATCCTGGCGATCACGCTGCTGTCCGTGATCACCGGCCAGGTGCAGTTCGCGGGCATCGTCTCCATGCCGCCCAGCATCGAGCCCGGATTCTTCAAGCTCGACATCATGGGCGCGCTCAGCCAGGGCTTCTTCCACGTCATCATCGTGTTCGTGCTGGTTGAAATCTTCGATGCGACCGGCACCATGATCGGGATCGCCACCCGCGCCGGGCTGGTCACTCCCCAGAACCCGGGCCGCCTGGGCCGCGCCCTGCTGGCCGACAGCACGGCCATCCTGGCCAGCTCATTCCTGGGCACGAGCAGCACCACCGCCTACATCGAAAGCGCCTCCGGCGTACAGGCCGGCGGACGCACGGGGATGACGGCTCTCATCATCGCCGTCCTGTTCCTGCTGGCCCTGTTCTTCTCGCCCATCGCCGCCATCGTGCCGTCATACGCGACGGCGCCCGCACTGCTGTACGTGGCGTGCCTGATGCTGCGTGAACTGGTGAACGTGAAATGGGACGACATCACCGAGTCGGTACCGGCTGCCATCGCTGCGATCTCCATGCCGCTGACCTACTCGATCGCCAATGGCCTGGCCTTCGGCTTCATCAGCTACGTTGCAATCAAGGCTCTGTCGGGCCGCTTCCGCGACGTTCACCCGGCGGCGCTCCTGGTCGCGGTGCTGTTCGTGATCAAATTCGCCTTCTTCCCGGACTGACACCGCACGTTCGCCCCCACCCTGTCGGCGTCGGGGGCGAACGGGACAGGCCTTGACGGACAGCGTACACTGACATGACAGGGTGGCTCTGGCGCCGCCCTTCTGATTTGTGGAGTCGCCATGAGCGTTATTGAACTCACTCAAGCCACCTTCCAGGCTGCCACCCAATCCGAAAAGCAGCCCATCATCATTGACTTCTGGGCCCCATGGTGCGGGCCGTGCCGGCACTTCGCGCCGACGTTTCACGCGGCAGCCGAAAAGCACGAGGACGTGACATTCGCCTCGGTCAACACCGAGGAACAGCAGGAACTCGCGATGGCGCTGCGCATCCGCTCCATTCCGACCCTGATGGTGTTCCGCGAAAACGTCCTGCTGTTCCAGCAGGCCGGCGCGCTGGGGGCGGCACAGCTCGAGGAGCTCCTCACGCAGGTAAAGGCGGTCGACATGACAAAGGTCCACGCTGAAATCGCCACCCAGGAAAAAGCGTCCGCGACGACCCACTGAGCCGCGGCTGGCGGCCTGCCGCTGATCCGCACCACGAAAACGCCGCAGCTGCTGACCTGCAGCTGATTCGCATTACGAAAACGCCCTGGTGGCAGTCTCCGCCCAGGGCGCTTTTCATGCAAGACCAGGATTTGGGCATCCCGCCACCCGAGGCGGCCGGGACGCGCCCCGGCAGGCGTCAGCCCTCGATGCCCTGCGAACCCAGGTACTCTTCGTAGGTGCCTGGATAATCGTTGAGCCGGCCGTCGGGCAGGATCTCGATCACCCGGGTGGCCACCCCCGACACGAATTGTCGATCGTGCGATACGAACACCAGCGTGCCCTGGTACTGTTCCAGCGCATACTGCAGCGACTCGATGGATTCCATGTCCAGGTGGTTGGTGGGCTCGTCCAGCAGCATCACGTTATGGCGGCCGAGCATCAGCCGCCCGAAGCTCATGCGATTCTTCTCGCCGCCCGACAGCACCCGGACGGACTTGGTGATTTCGTCGCCTGAAAACAGCAGCCGCCCCAGCACCGAGCGGATGGACTGATCCTCGTCGCCGGGCTGACGATAGTCGGTCATCCAGTCGAAGAGATCACGATCAGAATCGAACGAGTCGGACACGTCCTGGGCCATATAGCCCACATCCGCATTTTCCGACCAGCGGACCTGGCCGCCGTCGGGCGGCAGATTGCCCGCCAGCATGCGCAGCAGTGTGGTCTTGCCCACCCCGTTGGCGCCGATGATGGCCACCTTCTGGCCGGCCTCCACCATCGCGTTCAGGCCCCGGATGATGGGCCGGTCATAGGATTTGGACAATTCTTCGATGTGCGCGGCCTGCCGATGCAGGACCTTGTTGACTTCAAAGCGAATGTAGGGATTCTGGCGCGACGAAGGCTTGACCTGAACCGTGCCGGCTTTCAGCCGGTCGATCTGCTTCAGCCGCGAGGTCGCCTGGCGGGACTTGGACTTGTTGGCCGCGAAGCGGCGCACGAAATCCTGGAGTTCCGCAACACGTTCCTTGGCGCGCGCGTTGGCCGCCACCTGACGTTCGCGGGCCTGGGTGGAAGCCAGCATGTAGTCGTCGTAGTTGCCCGGATAGACGCGCAGCTCGCCATAGTCCAGATCCGCCATGTGGGTGCACACGGCGTTCAGGAAGTGACGATCATGGCTGATGATGATCATGGTGCTGTCGTAACCGTTCAGCACCGTCTCCAGCCAGCGGATGGTATTGATGTCCAGATTGTTCGTAGGCTCGTCCAGCAGCAGCACGTCCGGATTCGAGAACAGGGCCTGGGCGAGCAGCACACGCAGCTTCCAGCCGGGCGCAATCTCGCGCATGGGCAACTGGTGCTGCTCGACGGGAATCTCGAGCCCCAGCAGCAGTTCTCCGGCACGCGCCTCGGCGGTGTAGCCGTCGTATTCGGCAAAGCGGCCCTCGAGCTCAGCCGCCCGCATGTAGTCGTCTTCTGAAGACTCCGGATTGGCGTAAATCGCGTCGCGCTCGGTCATCGCCTGCCACATTTCGCGATGGCCCATCATCACGACGTCCAGCACGCGGGAGTCCTCGAAGGCGAACTGGTCCTGGCGCAGCTTGCCGAGCCGCAACCCGGGCTCCAACGATACGGATCCCGCGGTCGACTCCAGGTCCCCGCCGATGATCTTCATGAGCGTGGACTTGCCCGATCCGTTGGCGCCGATGAGGCCGTAGCGGTTGCCGTCGCCAAATTTGACGCTGACATTCTCAAAGAGCGGCTTGGTACCGAACTGAATGGTGAGGTTGTTGGTGGAAATCACGAGGAGGCACTTGAAAAGATTGCAAAATAACCGGCTATTTTAACAGGAGTGGTTACGGCTTCCGCACCCCGCTGCGGCAACACCGGCGAAGCGGGAACTCGGATCGGTCGGACTTTTTTGATGCGCATCAATACCCGGGGCGGGAAGTCGCCTAGACTATCAAATGCAGGGGCTCCTGTAAGAGGACGGAATCCCTTCGAAACCCCTTTTTCGGGAGCAGCCGGCCATGTACAAACGCATACTGGTTCCACTTGACGGGTCGCATTTTTCGGAGGAAATCATCCCCTATGCGGCAGGCCTGGCTGCCATCCACGGCACCGAACTCCTGCTGCTGCGCGTCATCGACAAGGCATCCGGCAGGGACGAAGCAGCCCGCTATATCGACCGGGTCGCCTCCGCCCATGGAGCACAGGGCAAGTGTCTGCTGGCACCGGGCGACGTGGCGCAGACAGTGCTCCAGGAATTCGCCCATCAGCCCGACACCCTGTTGGCAATGACATCGCGGGGAGATTCGGGGCTGGCGGAGGTCGTGCTCGGCAGTGTGGCGCAGCGCATCATGCGGGGCGCCCAAAAACCGGTACTCATGTATCACCCGCTAGGAAAGCGCCCGGCGGCCGATTCGTCCGTGCGGTTGACCCGCGTGATCCTGCCGCTCGATGGCAGTACCCTGACCGAAGCGATAGCCGCCGACGCTGCCCGGTTCGCTCAATGGGTCGGCGCCGACCTGGAGCTCGTCACCGCGCTGGGGGACGTCAGCGGCGCAAATGTCGGTGAACCGTCGGGGGGCGAAATGGTATCCCTGGAATCCGGTTATGTCCGCGCCAAGGGAAGCGAACTCGGCAAGCAGTACGGCGTGGAGATCAATTGGGATGTATTGCATGGCGACCCCACCGAAGCAATCATCGGCCACGTCGGCAACCGTCGAGATGTCATCCTCGCCATGACGACACGGCGGCAGGATGCGCTCGAAGCCACGTTCCTGGGCAGCATCACCGCCGGTTGCCTGCGCAAGGCGGGGGTACCCGTCCTGATGCGTTTGCCATAAGCCGGCGCCCGTCCCCGCTATTGCGCGCCGGCCCGGCGCACGTTACGGATCAGTTGGACATGAACCGGTCGATGCCGGTTCTGTCGAGCAGTGATCGCGTCACCCCGCCAAAAACGAACTCCCGCAAACGTCCATGGCCATAAGCGCCAGAGACGACGAAATCGGCGCCGGCGGCCGCGATGTGCTCCGTCAGTTTTTCGTCCTCGTCGGAGCTTTCGATCAACTCGGAGTGCGCCTGAATCCCGTGACCGGATAGCAGGGCCACTACATCATTCGCGCCATTTTTCACCCACGAATCGACTTCGTCGGCGATCGCGAGGACGGTGACTTCGCGGGCGCACGACAGCAGCGGAATCGCATCCGCCACCGCTCGGCGGGCTTCGCGCGTGTCCTTCCAGGCGACGATTGCCCTGCCGATCGGAACGTGGTCCGTCCCGTAGGCAAGCACCAGAACCGGGCGCCCCGCCTGCAGCAGGACGGACCCCGGATTGGCGGCGCGGTAAGTGCTGCCGCTGGCCGCCCCGTTGGGTGCCGCCATGACGATGAGATCGGCCACTCGCGCTGTGTCGATAAGGACATTGGTCGGGGGTCCCAGCGCTTCACGCCATCCCGACTCGACGCGATCGGCAGTGAGCCGGTCGAACACGGCGTGAAGCTCGCGGAATCTGGCTTTGAGTTGATCCCGCATCTGATCCCATACGCCGACCACAGCGGGATCGGTTTCGGGATACGTGACTGGCATGGGCGCGTCTGCCGCGCAAAGCCCGATCACCTTCGCCCGAAAACGCCGGGCCAGGTCGCAGGCAGCCAGAATCGAGGGCTCGACGGGCCCATCGACATCGACATTGACGAGAATGGTTTTGAAGCTCATGAGAAAACCCCCGAGGTTTCTCATAGCATGCCCGAAATCCACTCGGAATTCACGGCGAATCGTAGAATTCAGGCCGTAATTTGATATGGCGCAAGTACCGGGACCAGCCCGACCCAGCGTGGCACCGCGCCAGTCGCGTGCGAGGCGCCCTTCGGGCATCCACCACGCGGCGGACGTAGGATTCTCGCGGGACCCGGCTTCAGTGGTTCAGGATCTGGCCCAGGAAACTGCGAGCCTTGGGGTGCTGGGGCGAATCAAAGAAGACATCGGGCGGCGCCTGCTCGACGATCTCGCCGTCTGCCATGAAAATCACACGGTCCGCCACGCTGCGCGCAAAGCCCATCTCGTGGGTCACGCACAGCATCGTGATGCCGTCATGGGCCAGCGAGATCATGGTGTCCAGCACTTCCTTCACCATCTCGGGGTCCAGCGCCGACGTGGGCTCGTCGAACAGCATGATCTCGGGCTTCATGCACAGGGCCCGGGCAATCGCCACGCGCTGCTGCTGGCCACCCGAAAGCTGACTGGGAAATTTGCGGGCCTGGTCGGGAATCCGCACACGCGTCAGAAAGTGCATGGCAATCTCTTCGGCCTCGGCTCGCTTCATCTTCTGGGTGCGCATCGGCGACAGCGTGCAGTTCTCCAGGACCGTAAGATGCGGGAACAGATTGAACTGCTGGAACACCATGCCCACGTGCTCGCGGATCCGGGCGGCATTCTGCTTGTTGGCCGTGATGTCGATGCCCGCCACCACGATATGGCCGTTCTGGATGCTCTCGAGTCCGTTGATGCAGCGGATCAGAGTGGACTTCCCCGAACCCGACGGCCCGCAGATGACGATCCGCTCGCCCGTATTCACGCTCAGGTCGATGCCCTTGAGCACCTTGAACTGGTCATACCATTTTTCGACGCCGGAAAAGGCGATTATCGTTTTGTCATCCATCTTCTGACTCACTGCCTGGAGGCGTGCGCACCCCATGGCGCACACGCCGGATTGACGTCCTTACTGGGCGGCCTTCACGACCGCCTGTGGCAACGGCGTTCCGAGGCTTTTCTGGAACAGCTTGTCGAATTCCCCGTTTTCAACGTTGGTCTTGACGAACTGGTTCATGACCTTCAGCAGCTCGGGGCGATCCTTCCTCATGGTAATCGCCATCACTTGCTCATTGATGACGTAGAGGACCTTGTATTTGCCCGGGAAGCGTTTCTGCACGTCGGCGGCGATCACGGAGGAGGTGCCCACGGCATCGACCTGCCCGACCAACATGGCCTGGAGCGCCGAAGCGTCATCGTCGAAGCGGCGCAGCTTCGTGCCCTCGGGGGCCACTTTGGACACCCCGATGTCGGTGGTGCTGGCGCGCGGCACACCGATCTTGAACTTGGGGAAGTCGGCCGGTCCCGAAAGCTTCAGGTCAGCCGGTCCGAGCAGGACCATGCTGGCGGCGGAATAAGGAATCGAGAATTGCACCTGCTTTTCGCGCTCCGGCGTGATGGCCAGGGAAGCGACCAGCACGTCGGCCTTGTCAGTCAGCAGGAACGGGATCCGGTTGGGGCCCGTCATGATGACATACTGCAACTTGAGCCCCAGATCCTTGGCCAGGAGCTCGGCCACGTCCGCGTCATAGCCGGCCGGCTGATTTTGGGCATTGGAGCCCGCATACGGCGGCCAGTCCACCAGGACCCCTACCTTGATCGTGCCGCGATCCTTGACGGTCTGCCAATAGCTGTTGTCGGCGGCAAACGACGCGCTGGCTGAAACGACCAGCAGCGACCCTACGACCGGGACCAGAAAACGACTGAGCGCCCGGCTCAACGAAAAACCACGCATGAACGATCTCCTTGAATAATCATGCTCAACGGGAAACGAAGGGGAACGGAGCTTCAGCGCAGCGATGCCGACAGCCGCCGCTCCAGACGCCGCGACCATTTGGACAACGGCCAGCACAAACAGAAATACAGGAACGCCACCAGCGCGAAGATGGGCAGGGGCGCGAACGTCGCATTGTTGATGATCTGCCCCGTGCGTGTGAGCTCCGTGAAGCCGATGATCGCCGTCAGCGACGTGCCCTTGATGATCTGGACCATGAATCCCACCGTGGGCGGCACGGCGATCTTCAGGGCCTGCGGCAGAACCACGTAGCGCATTCGGTCGTAGTTGCTCAGGTTCAGGGCATGCGACGCCTCTGTCTGTCCCCCTGGAACCGCCTGGATGCACCCGCGCCAGATGTCGCCCAGAAACGCGCTGGTATTGAGGATCAAGGCCACACCCGCCGCCAGCCAGGGATTGACCTCCAGGCCCAGCACCGGGAACCCGAAGAAGATCAGGAACAACTGCATCAGCAGCGGCGTGCCCTGGAAGACGATGATGAAGCCTCGCGCCGGACCGTGCAGCCAGCGGGACTGCGCGGAGCGGGCCAGGGCGATGATGAGCCCGCCGATCGAGCCGCCCACCAGGGCCATGATGGCCAGGGCGACCGTCCAACGGACCGCCAGCACGATGGACCAGACGTCCACTATCGAGAAACTGCGCATCTCAGCGGCCCTCCGGGAAGTAGAGGAACCGCTTCCAGGCCAGTTTGAACAGGCCCATGAAGGACAACGACAGCAGGAAGTAGATGGCGGTCACCACGATGTAGATTTCGAAGCTGCGGAAGGTTTCGGACTGGATGTTGGCCGCCACGGACGCCAGGTCGTCGGCCGAGATGGTCGACACGATGCTGGACGTCAGCATCAGCAGGATGAACTGGCTGGACAGCGCCGGAAAAATGGTCTTCAGCGCCGGCCGCAGCACGATGTACAGAAAGACCTGATAACGCTTCAGGTTCAGCGCCAGCCCGGCCTCGACCTGCCCTTTGGGCACGGCCTCGACCCCTGCTCGCAGGATCTCGGTGGCAAACGCCCCCAGGTTGACGAACATGGTCACCAGGGCGGCCGTCGTCGCCGACATCTGCAGCCCCAGGCTGGGCAACGCAAAGTAAAAGAAAAACAGTTGAATCAGGAACGGCGTGTTGCGGATGGCCTCTATATACGCATCGATCGCCCAGTGCAGCGCGCGCGGCCCGTTGCTCTTGCCCCACGAACAGAACACGGCAATCAACAGGCCGATCACCATGGCGCCCATGGAAAGTTCGATCGTCTTGAGCACGCCATCGAGCAGCAGCGGCCAGGACTGCAGCACAACGCCGAATTGAAAGTGGTAGACCATGTCGTGCGTTCGGAGTGAAGTCCGGCGCGGGTTCGGACAAACACGCCCAAACCGCGCCAGTGAAAGAGCCGGGCAAACCGGCCCAATGTCGAAGGCTAGTGTCCCGTTCGGTTAGTTTGTGTCAAACATCAGGATTAACCGAACGGGACACTAGGCCAGCAACGCCGCGTCCCAGGCGCAGACGCGCTGGTTCTGCTCCCCCAGGCCCTGAATGCCGAGCCGGACCGTATCGCCAGCCTTCAAATAGACCGGCGGCTTCTGGCCCAGGCCCACTCCCGGGGGCGTACCGGTGGAGATGATGTCGCCCGGCTCCAGGGTGGTGAAGCGGCTCAGGTACTCGACCAGCGTGGCCACGCCGAAAATCATGGTCCGCGTATTGCCGCTCTGATAGCGCTTGCCGCTGACTTCGAGCCACATGTCCAGATTCTGCGGGTCCGCGATTTCATCGGCGGTGACGAGCCAGGGGCCCACCGGACCAAAGGTGTCGCAGCCCTTGCCCTTGTCCCAGGTCCCGCCCATTTCGAGCTGGTACTGGCGCTCGGAGACGTCATTGATGACGCAATACCCGGCCACGTGGGACAGCGCATCTTGTTTGGAGACATACCGGGCGCGGCTGCCGATGACCACGCCGAGCTCGACCTCCCAGTCGGTCTTGACGGAGTCGCGCGGCATGACGATGGGATCATTCGCTCCCGTGGGGCGCGACCACTTGTTGAACAGGATCGGCTCCTTGGGGATCTCGGCGCCAGTTTCCTTCGCGTGATCGGTATAGTTCAGGCCGATGCAGATGAACTTGCCGGGATTGGACAGGGGCACGCCCATCCGGCCCGGGTTCGCCACCAGCGGCAATTGCCGCAGATCGATGGCGCGCAGTGCGGCCAGGCCCGCTGGCGACAGTTTGTCGGCCGACAGATCGCCCACGATGGCGCTCAGGTCGCGCACATTGCCCTGCGCATCCAGCGCACCGGGCTTTTCCTGGCCTTGCGGCCCAAAACGAAGCAGTTTCATGGATTTTCCTTTGGACAGGCAGAATCAGTTGGACCAGCCGCCATCGATGATCTGGGCGGTCCCGGTGGTGTAGCCGGATTCATCGCCAGCCAGATACAGGGCCAGATTGGCGATTTCTTCGGGAGTTCCGAGGCGGCCGATGGGCTGGCGTGCCACGAATGCCGCATGCACGGCGTCCACGCTCTGGTGTTGGGCCTGAGCCTGGGTGGCGATACGTTCTTTGAGGGACGGCGATTCCACCGTGCCCGGGCAAATGGCATTGCAGCGAATGCCGCGCCCCACGAAATCAGCGGCGATCGACTTGGTCAACCCTATGACGGCAGCCTTGGTCGTGCCATAGACGAAGCGATTCGGCACGCCTTTCACGCTGGAAGCGACCGACGACATATTGACGATCGAGCCATGCCCGCGCTCCAGCATGCCGGGCAATACGGCCTTGATGATTTCGTACATGGCCGTGACGTTCAGCGCGAAGGAAAAATCCCAGGACTTGCGGCTGCATTCCAGGATGGTGCCGCCGTCCACGAAGCCCGCGCAATTGAACAGGACGTCGATCGCGCCGATTTCCTGCACGGTTGCATGGATTGCCGCCACGTCGGTCACATCGAGCCGGCGGGTTTCGCAACCCTGCAGGCCCTGGAGGGCCGCCTGATTGATGTCGGTGGCGAACACGCGCGCGCCTTCCTGGGCAAACCGCAACGCGGTCGCCCGCCCTATCCCGTTTGCCGCTGCCGTCACCAGCGCCGTTTTGCCTTGCAGACGTCCTGCCATGATGTTTTCCTTGAAGTGATGGAGCTTACCCGCGCGGCGCCAGGCGCATCGCCGCGCACCGGATCGCTGCATTCTAGGTATAAAATCAATTTTTATATAAGAAATGCCATCATAGCCACCACGACTGTTCTTCACAATGCGATGGACCTTTTCATGCCTAGGTGTTTACCCTGAATATCACCGGAGAACACCGTAAAATCGTGTAAAACGTCTCACATATGAAATGAATTATTCATATCTTAAAAATAATCTGGAAACAGTCCCCGCCAGGAGGCCTGCCACAGCATGAACCCGGAATCGCCCGCCCCACTCGCCCCGCCCGAGGAAAAAAAGGCGCGATATACCGCGCCCGCCCTGGAAAAGGGTCTGGACATCCTCGAGATCCTCAGTACCACCACGGACGGCTATACGTTGAATCAGCTCGCCCAGGAGCTGGGCCGGGGCGTGAGCCAGATTTTTCGGATGGTCGTGACCCTGGAACGGCGGGGCTACATCCAGGCAGACGACAACGACCGCTATACGCTCACGCTGCAGCTGTTCCAGCTCGCGCACCGGCACCCGCCCATCAAGCGGCTTTCACAGGTGGCACTGCCTTTTCTGCACGAACTGGCGCAACGCGCGCAGCAATCCTGCCACCTCGCCGTCTACGAACAGGGCCGCGTCGTCGTGCTGGCCCAGGTGGATAGCCCGGAACGCTGGTCCTTCGGTCTGAAGGCCGGATCGTTGATGGGCCTGACCGACACGTCCTCCGGTCACATCCTGCTGGCCTATCGGGATGAAATCGAACGGGCCCGCATGCTCAACAGCCACGTCGTCGTGGATGGAGAACAGCGCATGGATCCGGGTCAGCTTCTGTCGATGCTCGCCGACGTGCGCTCACATGGGTATTCGTTGATGCGCAGCATCCAGATCAGCGGGGTGACCAATATCGCATTTCCAGTCTACGGGCCCGGCCGGCAGGTCGTGGCCGCCATCAACATCCCGCACATCGCCCGCATCGACGGCGCGCCGCGCCCCACGATCGAGCAGGTCAAGACCGCACAGGCCGACATCTGCGAACGATTGTCGCGGCAATTGGGTAGCGGCGAGAGCGCCTAACGGCAGCGGCTGGCAGCGGTGCCGCGTAGCATCGACCAGCAGCTCCCGGCAGCAGGGCCGGGCAGCCGCTACCGGTGGCGCCGCTGTCGCTGTGCGGGCCCTCATGCCGCGTGGGCATGCTCCTGCAGCACCAGATGCGCCATGCCGTCCTCGGTGGCGATCCCGACGCGCCGCCCCACCGGCAGGGTCGCCTTGACCCGCACGTGGCCGAACGGCAGTCCGGCGACCACGGGAACGCGGACTGTCTTGCGCAGCCACGCGATGACGGACGGCAGGTCATAGCCGTTGTCGTGGGGCGCCAGCCGGTAATCGGAGAACTGGCCCAGCACGATGGCATGCTGCCGCTCCAGCACCCCGGCGTGCCAGAGCTGCGTCAGCATGCGCTCGATGCGAAACGGATGTTCGGCCACGTCTTCGAGAAACAGGATGCCGCCCCGTATGTCGGGCAGATAGGGGGTACCCACCAGCGAGGCCACCATGGCCAGGTTGCCGCCCCACAGGACGCCGCGGGCGTCGACGGGATCGGCGTCCGGAGATTCGAAGCTCAGGATTTCCAGCTCGCCGGACAGGGTTTCGAGAAACAGGTCCTGGGTCAGGTCATCGACCTTCTTGCCGCCAAAATCGAACAGGGCCATGGGGCCGAGCAGACTGTTCGCCCCTGTGCGCGCCAACAGCGCCAGGCTGAAGACCGTGAAGTCGCTTTGTCCGATGAAGGTCTTGCCGCTATCCGCCACCGCCCGCCAGTCGATGAAGGGCAGCAGGCGGCTCAGGCCATAGCCGCCGCGCGTGGCCATCACCACAGGATGCGGCTGCTTGAGGGCTCGGACGATGCTCGCCAGCCGCTGCTTGTCGGTGCCCGCGAAACGTTCGTGTACCGCCTTCGCGGCACGATCCACGCCCACATGGAAACCCAGTGCCCGCAGGCGCTTGGCGGCCAGCGCCAGCACGTCCGGGTCGGGAACCGCCCCCGACGGCGAAATCAGGTAGATCCCCGAGGGTCGGCCGTGAACATGGGACGCACCGTCGTGATCGGAGTCATGGGCGTGGGCGCGATCATGAGCCATGGCGGATTCACCGCCATGGCCGTGATCTGCATCATGGCCTTGATCTGCATCATGGCCGTGACCTCGGCCACGGACGGATGTCGGTCTCTGGGGGTGGCTCTTCTGGGCTGGCATGTCGGTTGCATTCCGCGATGAGTGGTTTGAGGGTTGCGCGCCGCGGCGCGCCCGAAAGAATCCGCGCAACAGCTCGCCGCAGGCGGGGGCGAGAACCCCTGCCCGAACCCGCGCATGGTGATTGAGCTGCGCCTGCCGCGAAAGGTCGACCACACCGCCGCAGGCGCCGGTCTTGGGATCCGCGGCACCGTAGACGATCTCCGCCACGCGCGCATGGAACATGGCCCCCAGGCACATGGCACAGGGTTCCAGCGTCACGTAGAGCCGGGCCCCGGTCAGTCTATGATTGGACCGGCCCAGCGCCGCCGCCCGGAGGGCGACAATCTCGGCGTGCGCGGTGGGGTCGTGGTCGACAATGGTGCGATTATGGCCCATGGCCAATAACCGCCCCTCAGCATCCAGCACCACGGCCCCCACCGGCACCTCGCCCAGCGCGGCCGCCTGCCGCGCCTGCTCCAACGCCAAGGCCATCGCGCCTTCATCGTTCAGGACGGCGGAAGCGGCCTCCGGGCTGGGCCGGGGCACCGCCGTGGCCGCAGCCACCGGCTGGAGCCCCGCCGAGTTCCGCGCCATGCTGACATGCCCTTCAGCCACGATAAATCCTGGCATTGAGCACGATCTTGGTGGCCAGGCTCTCCACGGCCTCTTCCAGCCACTGGTAGAGTTCGGCGTTTTCATCGAAGCGCGCCTGATTCAGATTGGAGACTCGCCCCTCCTGGATGAATCCCCACGCCCGGCTGCGCTTTTCGCGGTGGCGCGGGTCCCATACGCCGAACGCCACGCCGCCCGACCGGCGAATCAGCGAAAAACATGGAATGTCGGTGTAACCGTCGCCCACGAAAATCATCTGTTCGAACGGTACCCGCAGCTTGTCCGCATCGACCTTGCGGTTCACCTCGAAGGGCTTGTTGCGCGACTCTGGCCCGATGATGCCTTTCTGGATATGGAACAGGTAGCGCGTCTTGTCCGTGAAACTGACGACCCGGCGCGGAAAGTCGATCGCACCGTCCGCGCCGTAATGAAATTCCGACGCCCAGATATCGGTGAACTGTGCCGCAATGGGCGTGCTGCGCAACACATCGCCCAGGCCGCTGGAAATCAGGTAGAACTCCAGCTGTACCGTCGGATGGGCTTGGCGCAGCCGCGAGCGCAGCCGGTCGAAGAGCGAGTCCACACCATCATGCAGCGGCAACCGGCGGCCCCACGCCTGCAGGCGCGCGCGCGTGATGGGCCCATGGGTGCCGGACTGCGACAGCTGCAGCATGCGATAAAGGTAGGCCGGGACAGGATCCCAGTCCTCTTGATCCAGCAGCGGCCCGACCCGGTCCCGCCAGAACACGGATGCGTCCACGCCCATTTCCTGCAGGAACCCGGATGTACTGTCGGGCGCCAGCGTGTCGTCAAAATCAAATACCAGCGCAATGACATCGGCCATAGTGCCTTTCCCTCGTGTTCAGCTCAATCGCGCCAGCGCCTGCAAGGCGCCCGGCAGCGCAGACGGCAAATCTTCGGCCAGCAGCCCGGGACCCAGTTGATCGGCCGCCAGGCCATGCAGCCAGACCGCCGCACAGGCCGCCTCGAACGGCGGCATGCCCGCGGCCACCAGCCCCGTCACCATGCCCGCCAGCACGTCGCCCGTCCCTGCGGTGGCGAGCGTAGGGGGCGCGTTGTCGTTGATCACGCACCGGCCATCGGGCGCGGCCACCACCGTATCGGCGCCCTTGAGGACCACCACCGCGCCGCTGGCGCGAGCCGCTTCCGCCGCACGCTGCAGTTTATCGCCTTCATGCGCAAACACGCGGGCAAATTCGCCTTCATGCGGAGTCAGCACGCAGCGCCCATGCAAGGCGCGGATCAGCGCCTCGGGCTGATCCGCGAATACCGTCAACGCATCGGCGTCCAGCACACAAGGCCGCCCCGTAGCCAGCAAGGCGAGCACTTGCGAGCACGCCTTTGGCGCCCGGCCCAGACCCGGGCCAATCAGCAGGGCATTGCGTCTGGCGTCGGCCAGCGCCGCTGAAACATCATCGCTCGCCGGCAGGGCCTCCACCATGATCGAGGTCAGCGCGCCGGCCTGAATCGCCCAGGCCTGCGCCGGTACCGCCAACGTGACGAGACCGGCGCCCAGGCGCGCCGCTGCCAGGCAGGCAAGGCGGCTGGCTCCCAGCAGAGTGCCGCCACCTACCACCAGCGCATGGCCTCGGCGGTATTTGTGGCCCGCCGCATCGGGCCATGGGAACAGCCCGATCCAAAGGTCCGGATCGTTCGCCCAGACCTGCGGTGAGATGGTCTCCAGCACCGAAGGCTGAATGCCGATGTCGGCGCAGACCACTTGACCGCACAACAGGCGCCCCGGCAGCAGCAGATGCCCCGGCTTGCGCCGGAAAAACGTCACCGTCAGGTCCGCCTGAACGGCAGTGCCCATGATCCGACCGCTCCCGCCGTCCAGCCCGCTGGGGACGTCGATGGCGCACACCGGCGCCGCGGCGGCATTCACCGCGTCGACCAACGCGCAAAGATCTCGGCCCAGCGGCCGGCTGAGACCCGCCCCCAGCAGGCCGTCCACGATCAATCCAGCCCCTTCCAGCGCCCCGGCTCGAGCGGCTTCCACCGGTCCCTGCCAAGTGCTGGCCGCCCAGGCGGCATCTCCGCGCAGGCGATCGCGCTCGCCCCACAAGGCCACCCGCACCGGCCAGCCGGCCTCCTGCAGCAGTCGGGCCACGACCCAGCCGTCGCCGCCATTGTTCCCCGGACCGCACAACACCACGGTAGGCGCTGGCGACCAGCGTGCCTGGATGGCGCGCACCACCGCTGCGCCCGCTGCCGCCATCAAGCTGGCCCCCGGAACGCCGGCGGCGATGGTGCGGCTATCCGCCACCGCCATCTGCGCCGGCGTCAGGAGTGCGTGCGCCGCTGCGTGCCGGGCCCATTCATTCATGACACTTTCTTCCATGCTTGTCCGCCCGTCAGGCGTCGGGATCCCAAATACCGCCGGCGCGATGCGTGGCATGGCGCACAGCCTCGTCCAGCAGGGCCGGCGACCCCGGCAATACCAGCACCAGGGATTCGCGCGCCCGCGTCGCTCCGGTATACAACAACTCGCGCGTGAGGAGCGGCCCGGGCCGCTCCGGAAGCACCAGGACCACGTGATCGAACTCGGATCCCTGGGACTTGTGCACGGTCAAGGCATACACGGTTTCAATATCGGACAGCCGCGCCGGAGAAACCCAGCGCACCCGCCCTTCGCCGCTCCCGGCAAACGCCGCCCGCAGCACACGCTGACCAGCGTGCCGCGGATCGGGCAGATTCAGCACCACGCCGATGTCGCCGTTGGCCAGCCCCAGGCCCGGCTGGTTGCGCGTCACCAGAATCGGACGTCCCAAATACCACGGACCGGCATCCGGCGCGATGCGGCCCAGAGCCCGCAATCGCGACTCGATGAGCCGGTTCAGGCCCTCCACTCCCCACGGCCCGGTGCGCAAGGCGCACAGCACCTGGAAGCGGGCCTGGCACTCCAGAACGGAGCGCGCCCAGCGATCCCAAGCCGGCCGGGCGGCATCCACGGACGGCATGGCATCCTGCACTGTCCTAAAGAGCGCCGGATAGCCGGACGGACCCAGGACGCCTGCGTCTTCCAGCCAATGTGCGGGTGCCCCGCTCCCGCTCGTCCCCTGAAGCGGCAGGAACCTCAATCCCGGCAGCGGCTGATCGTACAGCGCGGCAACAGCGGCGGTATCCTGGGTATTCACGGCGGCCGCAAAGCGCCCGATACCGCTGTTTTCATCGAACCGATGGCTATGGCGCAGCATCACCACCCCCTGATCCAGCGGCGTACCCTCCTCGTCCTGCCACCGCGCACCAGGCGCCTGGCCACAAAAGGCGCGCAGGCGCTCGCAATGATCCGGCCGATAGTGTCCCTGTGGCGCCCGTGCGCACAGCTCGCCCAGCACGGCCCCCGCCTCGACGGAGGCCAGTTGGTCACGGTCTCCCAACAACACCAGCCGCGCCGATTCCGGCAGCGCGGCCAGCGTGGCGTCCATCATCTCGATATCCATCATCGAGGCCTCATCGACAACCAGCACATCCAGATCCAGCGGATGGCCGGCGTGATACACCAGGCGGCGTGTATCCGGACGGCTGCCCAACAGCCGGTGCAACGTGACGACCTCGGCCGGAATCCGTTCCATGGCCGCCTGCAAGGCGGTATCGGCGCGGTGCCGCAGCTCGTCCAGCCTACCGGCAATGGATTCGCTCAGCCGCGCGGCGGCCTTGCCAGTGGGGGCCGCCAGGCAGATGCGCAAGCCGCGCGTCAGGCCCCGCTCCTGTGCCAGCCCCTGCAACACGGCCAGCAATCGAACCACCGTGGTGGTCTTGCCGGTCCCGGGGCCGCCCGTGATGATGCAAAAATCGTGCAGCAAGGCATTGGCACAGGCAATCTTCTGCCAGTCCAGCGCGCCGTCGCCGGGCGTAAACACGCGATCCAGCCAGGACCGAGCCGACGCGGCGTTCTCGGACTCCGCGGCAGGGGAGGACAACCGCGCGGCGATACCCGCGCGGATGCGTGCCGCGGCGCGCCAATAGCGGGCCAGATACAGCCGATGCGCATGCAGCACCAGCGGCTCCTCTCCGGCGCCGTCACCCACGAACGCCGCCGCCATCAGCGCCGACCGGCAGGCATCCGGATCCGGCGGCAGCCAGGCCGGGCGGTGGCCGCCTGCCTCGACTCGCCAGTCTTCGGGAAGCTCCGTATGCCAATGGCGGCACAGCTGCGCCATATCCAGGCAAGGGTGACCCTGCGCCAGGCGGGCACTGCACAGGACGGCCAGCCGCACGGCCGTCTCCGGCGCCTGCGGCGCCTGCCGCACCAGGAATCGGCCCAATGCCACATCCAGGTCCCGCAAGCCCTGGACCGCCGGATAGGCCAGCCATCCGGGAAACGGCGCCGCGCCGGATTCGGCCGACACGGCCCGGACGGGCGATTCACCCACGGCGGTTCTCCTCATGACTTTCGCCGCCCGACTGCCCGCGGAACAGCGCATCGAGCGCTTCCACGAGTGACTCGGGCGGACGCCCGGCCAGCAGCCCCTGGCCCGGGAAATCCTGTCCGCGCAGGAACAGGTAGAGAGCGCCGCCCATATGGCGGTCATAGCGATAGTCGGGCAGACGGGCCTTCAGTTGCCGATGCAAGGCCAACACATACATGGCCATCTGCACGTCGTAACGCGCGGTGCACATGGCGCGAACCAACGCCGGAGGCGCATAGTCCGATGCCTGAGGCCCCAGATCATTGGACTTGTAGTCGATCAGGTAGTAGCGGCCGTCCGCCTGGAGCACCAGATCGATGAATCCCTTGAACATGCCGTTCAGATGAGTGGGAGCGAGCCCGGGTCGATCAACGCCCGGAAAGAGCTGCCGGCCGATCCGCCCATCGAGCCGGGCCGTGTCGAGATCGGCCACCGGCAACCAGAACTCCATCTCGGGCACACAGGTCTGAACGCTGTCCAGGCGCAACACGGAACCGTCAGGGGGAGGCAGTCGCCAATCGGTGGCCGCGAAGTCCACCAGCCACTGGTGCAGCCCGTCGATATGCGCCTCCCAGCCGCGTACCTTGCAACGGCGGGCGATCAGATCGCGCGCGTCCTCCAGATGCCGGAACTGGCGGCGTCCGGCCCATTCCAGCAGCCCGTGCAGGAAGGTGCCCGCCTCGCTGCCGCGCGGGAAATCCCGCAACGGGCCCGCGCGACCACCATCGGGCTGCGCGCCCCGGCCCTCGGCCAGCGCCGCCGGAGCCCACCGGTTCTCGCGCAGCACGTCCTCCGCAGCCGACTGCGGGGCGGCCGGCACCACCAGGGCCGTTGCGGCGTCGCGCGCGGCATCCGGCCGATGCAGCGCGGAATAGCTCGCAATCCACCAGGACTGCGCCACGGCGGGCCCCGCCAAGCGGCGCGCGGGACCGAGCGCCCGGGGGGCATCCTCCTCGACGCGCAGGGATTCTTCCCACGCATCGTCCCGCTCCCACACCACGGCCCCCGATCCGTCGCCGACCAGGCCATCCCAGGCAGCGTGAAGGTCTTCACCCAGCACGTGGCCGATGCCGCTGTCGTTGACGGCCTTCAACGGGCCGAGCACGACCCAGGCGGCATGGCAGGCGCGCGTCAGCGCCACGTACAGCTTGCGGACCTCTTCGCCCAGGCGCTCCAGCGCGAGCTGCCGCGCCTGAGCATCATCGGGCGCCATGACCCAGACTGAACGGCCGTCCTGGATGAGACGGGCCGGTCCGCGGTCGTGGCGCGCGGATGGAGCGGCGCAGACAAACGGCAGAAAGACCAGCGGATATTCCAGGCCCTTGGACTTGTGCACCGTCACCACCCGGACCAGATCCTCGTCGCTTTCCAGCCTCACCCGGCGCGCATCCTCATCAGTGGGGGACTGACGCTGCTGCTCCAGGAATCGCAACACCGCGTGCTGGCCGTCCAGGTGATCCGCCGCCTGCTGCAGCAGCTCGGCCAGATGCAGGCAATCCGTCAACTGGCGTTCGCCCTCCGCGCCGTCGGCCAACAGCCGGGCCGGAACCTCGAAATCGTGCATCAGCATGCGCAGCATGGGAAGCAGGCCGCGCTGCCACCAACACCGGTGATAGGCCTGGAATCGCCCGACCTGCGCGTCCCAGGCGCTCTCGTCCTCGACCAACGCATCCAGCCGGTTCACGGAAAGCCCGAGCAGCGGCGTCGCCAGCGCGGCCCGCACAGCCCGCTCGTCTTCGGGCTGCGCGCACGCCCGCAGGCAGACCGCAAGCTCCCGGGCCAGGGGGGAGTCATAAACCGAATCGCGCTCCGACAGATAGACACTGCGCAGGCCCACACGGCCCAAGGCCGCGCGGACCTGGCGGGCCTCGGCGTGATTGTTGACCAGAACGGCCACGTCGGCCGGCCGTACGGCGCGAAAACCCTGCTCCTCATCGTCAAACCCGGCCCCGCCAGAGCGGCCCATGGCCAGGAGCGAGGCGATCCTGGCCGCGCAAAGCGCGGCCGCCTGGTCCCGGTAACGCCCCACGCCCAGGGTTTCGCCTGCCCTCTCCGGCGCCAGCCAGAATCCGTTCAGGGCGCTGCCAGCCGAGCCTTCCACCCGCCAGGTATCGCGGCGCCCTCGGGATTTGACCGGCTCGAACGCGATGGTCTCCCCGGGGATACCGGTCGGAAACGCTGAATCGCCGCGCCGACCGAAGCATCGGTTGACGGCATCCACCATCGCGTGCGAAGCCCGGAAATTCCGGTCCAGGGTATGAACGCGGTCCCCGCAATCGCGCGCGGCCCGCAGATAAGTGTGCACGTCGGCGCCGCGGAAGCCGTAGATCGACTGCTTGGGATCTCCGATGAGGACCAGCGCCGTCTCCGGGTCGTTGCGGGCCACGTCATAGACCCGATCGAAGATCCGGTACTGAAGAGGATCCGTATCCTGGAACTCGTCGATCAGCGCCACCGGAAACTGACGGCGCAAGGTCCGCACGAGGATCGGCCCGCGCTCCCCTTCGAGTGCCCGTGCCAGGCCGGCAAGCAAACCGTCGAAGCCCGTTTGCGCACGCGCCGACAGCGCCTGCTGCAAGCGCGCGGCCATCCAGCCAACGGCGTGCTGCAACAACGGCCCCCGCAGCGACAAGTCCGCCAGATCGCGCTGCAGCTGCGCCAGCGCCGCACTGAGCGGGTGGGAGGGCGCCGGCCCCATGCCCGACCACCAGGCCGCAATGCCTTCCGGCACCAGACGCTCCCAGCCTTTCTTCATGTCGGGCGGGGACTCCTGTGCAGGATCGCCCGCCCAGCTGCGCAGCGCGTCCAGCCAGCGATGCACGGTCGAGGCGCTGTAGCGTTTCAGGCCGCCGCGGATGTCTTCCAGCCAATGCTCCAGCACGTCGGCGTCCCGTACCCATGGACGCTTCAGCGCCTGCAGGCTCACGGCGCGGGAGGCCGCTGCCTGTGCGCAGGCCCGCGCCAGCGTCATGTCCGGCGCGGAGGGCAACGCCTCCAGCGTGAGCAGCGTTGACAGATCCAGCAGCGCGTCGGGTTTGGGCCACACGGAAAGGACGTGGTCCAGAAGGGCCCCATCCAGACCCGCGACCTGACTGCGCCAGTAATCCCAGGCGACCTGGCGGATCTGCTCGCGCAGATCGGTTTGCAGATCCTGGTCGAACAGGCTGCCGCTGTCGAACGCATGCTGGCGCAAAACGCGCGCGCACCACGCGTGGATGGTAAAGATCGACGCCTCGTCCATGGACTGGGCCGCCAACGCCAGCAAACGGGCAGCGTTGGGCCACTCGTCGGGCGGATAGTGCGCGCGCAAACCAGCCAGGAACGCGTCGCCCGCGGCATCGGGTGCGGCATCGGCGGTCGTGGAGGCATCGTCCGGTTCCGCAAACGCCGCGGCCGCCTGGGACAGGCGCGCGCGGATCCGGTCCCGCAACTCACGCGCGGCCGCCTCGGTGAAGGTCAGCACCAGGATATCGGCCGGCAGACGGGGCGGATGACCGCCATGCCCCAGCACCAGCCGGACGTAGAGCGCAGCGATGGTCCAAGTCTTTCCGGTCCCGGCGCTGGCCTCGATCAGGTGGCTGCCGCGCAATTCGAACTGCAGCGGGTCCACCGGCGAAACAGTCGGCATCAGCCCTTCCCCCTGCCGCCGGAAGCACCGGACACCGTGGCGCTCAATGCGCCATACAGGGTCCTGGCCCAGTCGAAGAAGGCTCCACCGGCCACCAGCGAATCGAAATCCGGATAACATCGCCGCAGATAAAGATCATCGCTCATCCGTTCCTCATAGGTGGTGCGAACTTGCGCCCAGCCGTCGTCCTGCGGATCGGCAGGCTGACCCACGCGCAGCCATACGCCGGCCGCATGGGCCTCGACCGGCAAGGCGCTGCACAGGCCCTGGCGCCAGGCAGACCACAAATCGGACCATAACGATTGCCAGGTCCGCTCGTCGCCGGGCCCATCGGCCGCAGCCCACTCCACCCGGCCCTTGGGGCTGATCAGCACGGTCGTGACCGGCCGCCCATGGACATGAGCACAAACATGCTCCACCCATGCCTCCAGCATGGGCGCGAGGCGGTAGTGGTCCTTGCCGTCGACCAGATCGCTGGCAAGCAGGCGGATCCGGCACCACTCGCCCGCCGCGTTGCGACGCCAGCCCGACAGCGTATCCGTGAAGACGAGATCGGCACCGCCCGGTTCCGCGGCTACGCAGCTTTCCATCCGGAAAGCCTCGCTCACCGCTTCCGGCCAGTCGGCGCAGGCTCGTGAAAAGTCCGCCAACGGAGCCTCCAGCACCTGGCGCAACCGCACGATCGCGCGGTCTCCGAGAGCCCCGTCCAGGAGATCTCCCTGGCGTTGCAAACGGGCCAGATCCCGATCCAGCGCTCCATACAGATCGGCCAGCCCCCTGGACCCGCCTGCCCTCTGCAGGCCATCCAGCAAGGTCTGCCGGAGCTGCCATTCCTGCAGCCCGTCGAGCGCATACGGCTCAGCGTCATCGGCGATCGGCTCATCGAGGTCGAACCGGACCCGCAGGCGCTGCTGCATGAATGCCTTGATGGGATGGCGCAGGAAGCGCGACAACGTCGTCAGGCCCAGCGGCGACTCCACCAGACGAGGCGCCAGGACGGCGGATGCCGTTGACCCGGTGGGCGCGGAGCGATCGCGCCACTCCGAGGCGTACGTGAAAAGCGCCTGCGGCCCGGGTGCCGCGCCCGCCTCGAAGTAGCGGCGGCTGAAGGGCTGCAGCGGGTGCACACAGGTCAGGGCCTTGGAAACGCTGGTTTCCGCTCCCTGACAGCGCCAGCCGTTGTCCAGGTGTTCCATGAGCTGCGACACCAGTACCGACGGCGCCTGCTCGGCATTGTCGTGAATATCGCGGCCCACCCAGGAAACGTAAAACTGGTCCCTGGCCGAAAGCAGCGCTTCAAGAAACAGATACCGGTCATCCTCCCGCCGCGAGCGATCGCCGGGCCGCGGATGGCTCGCCATCAAATCGAAATCGGCCGGCACCCGGGTCCTCGGAAAGGCGCCGTCCTGAAGACCCAGCAGGCACACTCGCCGGAACGGAACCGCGCGCATGGGCATAAGGGTCGCGAACGTCACGGCCCCTGCGAAAAAACGCTGCGACAGCCCCTGCTGATCGAGCCGGCCGAGACAGTGTTCGGCGACGATGCTCAGAGGCAAGGCCTCGTCCAGGCCGGTCTGTTCGCACACTTGCAACCAGTCCTGCAGGCATTCGCGGAAACGCAGCAGCGTATGGGCGTCCTCGTCGGTCGCCGGACTGAAAAAATCGTCCAGCAAGGCGCGGCAGCGGGCGACCCAGACCTCGGGCGGCACCGGGTCACGCAGCAGTTCCCAGTAGTGGCCAATGCGCTCGACGAAATGCGCCAGCGCCCCGAGGGCCGCCGCCTGCAGGCCGCCCGGTTCGTCGTAGGGGGCAATGTCCTGCCACGGGCCCGCTTCCGCACCCGCCGCGTAGCCCAGCAGCATGCGTTCCAGGCCGAAAGCCCAGGTATAGCGGTGCGCGGCCCGGGGCGTCTGTTCCAGCCCGAAATCCGTCCGCTGCCGCGCATCCAGCCCCCAACGGACGTTGGATTCACGCGCCCACCGCTGCAACAACGGCAGATCGTCCGCCGCAATCCCGAAACGGTCGCGCACGGCCGGCACATCCAGCCACTCCAGGACTTCCTGCAGGCCCAGACGCAGGCCAGGCAAGGACAGAAGTCGCTCCAGCACGATGACCAACGGGTCGGCATGGCGCTGCCCCCGATCGGCCAATGCAAAAGGAATGTGGCGCCAGTCCTGGGCCTCGTGCAGGCCGAAGACAGCCTGGACGTGCGGAGCATAGGCCTCCACATCCGGCACCATCACGATCACGTCGCGCGGCTGCAGGCTCGGGTCGGCCGCAAAATCGGCCAGCAACTGGTCATGCAGGATTTCCACCTCGCGCTGTGCGCTGTGCGCGATGTGAAAGCGCACCGACCCATCTGCCACAGTGTCCACGGCCGGCCAGCGCGCCCGGGATTCCGACAGCGGCCGCAGGTCGCGGATGTCATCCTGAATCTGCTCCAGCAGCGTGCGGCCCGGCAGCGCCTCGAAAGAATCGATGCGGTGATGCAGCTCGGCCAGCGCCCGCCCGCCGCGGGCGCGCAGCCCCGGATCGTCGAAATCGTCCAGCAGGCCGATGAAATCCCGGCCCTGGCGGCCCCAGGAGGCCAGCAACGGCTGGCTCTGTTGATGCAGCAGCGCCTCATCGGGAATCTGCGGCAGCCCCGGCCGCCGCTGCTGGCGCCGGAACCGCGTGCGGAGGATATCGCGGCTTCCCTGAATATCCGCCCAATAGTGCGCGCAGGGATTGTTCACGCACATCAGGATCTGCACCCAGCGCGCCAGCGCCGCCAGGGCTTCCAGAGTCTGGCGCGGCATGGACGAAATGCCGAACACCAGGACACGACGCGGCAACCCCGCAGGACGGGGACCGTCCGGCAGAGCCCGTACGCGCGCCATGAACGCCTCATGGATAGCCGCCCGCCCCTGCGGCACATCCGGCGCGCCCAGATCGTCCAGCAAGGCGCGCCAAAGCCGGGCCTGCCAGACGTTCTCCTCATCCAGAGGCTCATCTCGGCCCGCGGCATCAGGCAGCACGGCCCGACCCTGTCCCCAGGCCTGCAGCCAATCGGCCCGATAGACCTGGTACTGATCGAACAGGTCCGCCAGACGCCCCGCCAGCTGGTAGCGTTTGCGGCCATCACCGTCACCGGTGAGGTATCGCCGCAGGGGCGCGTACTCCGGCTGCCCCGCCAGCTCAGGCAGCAGCCGCATCAGGCGCCAGGTGAGCGGATCCTTGTCCATGGGAGAATCGGCCGGCACGGACTGCTCGCCCAGTACCGCCCGGTAAGCCTGCCATATGAAGCGCGACGGCAGGAGGAAATCCAGGGCCGCCGCCACCCCGCAGCCTGTCTCGCACTCCGCCAGGGCCAGGCGCAGCCACTGGGCGATGCCGTTGCTATGTACCAACAGGCATTCGTTCTCCAGCGGACCCAGCGGATTCCCGCGCAGCCATGCCACCAGCACATCGCGCAACTGCTCCGCGCGATTGCCGTGCACCAGCATCAACCCCGGCTGCAAGTCCAATCCCGTTCCTCCGTATCGTGTCGGCATTACGCCGCCCGTCGACGGCTGCCGTTCCGTGATGGCGTCCGATTCCCCTGAATGAT
>Ga0134125_10002004_pt1 | contig 24478 bp, 17 predicted proteins | sample KB31751_FD_96464 | JGI IMG/M metagenome (GOLD analysis project Ga0134125, IMG submission 96464) | Terrestrial soil microbial communities with excess Nitrogen fertilizer from Kellogg Biological Station, Michigan, USA - KB3-175-1 | ecosystem: Environmental > Terrestrial > Soil > Unclassified ...
CCGGGACGGCGCGGTCCGCATCGCCCCACAGCATCAGCGTCGCCACAGTCAAAGGCCTGCGCATCAGCTTGCGCAGCTCTGCCATATCGTCATGCCACGTGCGCAGCAGCCGCAGCAGATGCGCGATCGTCCCCGGCGTGCGCAGGTTTTCGCGATACGGCTTCAGCCGCGCCAGCGTGTCCGCACTGCGCGGCCCGGCCATACGCCGCAGCGCGATCATCTGCACCCACTGCGGATACCACGGCATCGAGTACGCTACCAGCCTGCCCGGCAGCGACAGATAGAACCGCACCACCGGATCGCCTTCGTCGAAATAAGGATGCGCCGGCGACAGCAGCGCCAGCGACCGCACCTTCTCCGGATGCGTGCTTGCAATGCGCAGCGCCACCGCTCCACCATGCGAGTGCCCCATCAAACATGGCCGATCCAGCCCAAGCTTATCGATGATGCGCAGCACAATGTTCGCCGTCGCGCACATGGTCGCATCCATGTCATCGCGACGCTCGGACTCTCCCGCTCCGGGAAAATCGATCGCCACGACGTGCATCTCGTCGGGCAGCAATCCCAGCAGCGGGCGCAGCGTCTCCGCACTGCCCATCAGGCCGTGCAAGACGACAAGCGTCTGCCCGCCCGCCACGGCCGCTCCTTTTTCAAGAAACGAAACGCGGAGGCCATCAATAAGAAGATGACGGCGCTGCAGCATCGTAGGAAAAGCTCACAAGGGTGAAATTGCGAAGAGAACAACAATCCGCGTGAGAACCCCGCCATGACTGCTTCGTATCCGCACTATTAAAAGTACGTGAAATTATCGCCCCGAATGTTAATTCTTCAGGCCGCTACCTACCCAACCGTGTCATCTCAGCGCGCATGCCCATCAACCCTTGTCATCTCGACCGGAGCGCGTAGCGCGCAGTGGAGAGATCGCAGCATTTGACCTTGGCGTTGCCTGGCCCCCGCGACCAGCACCCAAACAGAAAACGCCACCGCACCACGGACGCAAAATCAACGCCACGGCCCCGTGGCGAAACCTTTGCGTCCGTTGCAACCTTTGCGTCCGTTGCGCCCTTTGCGTTTTCCCTTCCCCACGCCCCCTTAGGAACGCCTTACCTCCGCCAGCCCCGCCTGCCGGAACAGCAACCCCGCCACCGCAAACAACACCACCAGCCCCACATGCCCAACCGTAATACTCCGCACCAACTCCGGCGATGTATGCGGCGGCAACACGACAGCAATTACCGCCATCGTCGCCGCCATTGCAAACAACGTGTACGCCAGACCGCGCGCTTTCAGCTGCGCCATCCACGCACCCACAATCCCCACCGCGAGCACAGCGTAGTACACGAAAAACACCGGTCCTTCCGCATCCGCGATGTGAACCATGTTGCTCCACGCCAGCACAAACCCGGCCGCCAGCGCCACACCCACGCCCGCCTTGTACGCCCACGATCCCATTCTTCGTGCGATCAGCGCATAGGCCATCCCCAAGGCAAAAAACAGTACATACACCAGCACAAACGCACGCACCGGCCAGTTCCATCCCGGCACCACACGCGACGCCACCAGTGGCACCATCAAGAGCCCCAGCGCTCCCAGCGCCACGCGCAGCATCGTCCTGCTTAGTTGTGTCATGTGCATGATGTTCTCCTTCACGATTCCTGCCGACGTCTCACAAAACACCCACAGCGCCAGCCCGAACAACGCACGATGCGCGCTCCTGCGCTTCCGGCAAAGGTCGTCGAACGTCTGTCTCATGCCTTCGCCGAACTGCTCGCGAAAAGCCCGCGTATGCAGCCGCAGCAGCATGGCGTAACAGGCGCGATAGCGCCGTCCCGGAGTCTCACTTGCCATACGCCATCCGCCCTTCCGCCGCGACCAGCACACCGCGATACCGTCCCAGCTCTGCTTGCAGCGCCGCCTTCCCTGCGCCTGTCAGCTTGTAGTAGATGCGCCTCTCGTCAGTCATCTCCGGATCGACCCGCTTATCGCTCTCGCGAATCAGCCCCGCCTCCATCATCCGCCCAATGGATCCATACAGCGTTCCCGGCCCCATCTTCACCCTGCCCTGGGAATCCGCCTCCACCTGCTTCATAACGGCGTACCCATGCTTCTCGCCCGCCCCCAGCGCCAGCAGAATATGTAGCACCGCGGGAGTCAATGGAGCCTGCGCTGTATTCTTCTTTGCCATAAGAAGATATTATATCCGCAACGGATACATATCAAGAATCGCTCGCCAACCATACCGTCTCACCGAAGCGCATGACCATCAACCCTTGTCATCTCGACCGAAGCGCGTAGCAGTGGAGAGATCGCAGCATTAGCTCTTGCTTTCCCCGTGTCCTATCGCCTGCTCTTCATCGAGTGAGGATTCGTCATCGAGTTCTATCTCCGAGACATCATCTCCCGATGGCTCACGGAACGGCTCTACCTCAATGCGCTCGTAGCGAACTTCCAGCACCGTCAACTGTTCTGTGCCACCCGGTTTATGCAGGACCACGCGGTCACCCTCTGCCGACTTCATCAGCGCACGTCCAATGGGAGACACAAAACTGACGTGGTTGCGCTCGAGATCGACTTCGTCGGTGCCCACGATGCTCACCACCCGTTCATCCCCTGCAGCATTGGCGTAATGCACAGTCGCGCCAAAGAACACCCTCTCCGCTCGCTGTCCTGTTCGTGGAGCTTCCGGGTCCACCACCTCAGCGGCTTCGATTCGTTTACCAAGAAAGCGAATGCGCCCATCGATCTGCCGCAGCCGCCGCTTGCCGTACTGATAGTCGGCGTTCTCGCTGCGGTCGCCATTGCCGGCAGCCCACGCCACGACCTCTACTACTGCCGGGCGGTCCTTGGTAAGCAGAAACCGGTGCTCATCCTTGAGGCGCTGCAACCCGCCAGGAGTGATGTAGTTCGTGACTCGCTTGCCGGGCTCGTCAACGGTTGGGTTACGTGTAAACCCTTTCCTCATTTGGCATTTCTCCCAGCCACAATCGTTGATAGCAGGCCCGCAATAACAAAGCAGCACGTTCCAATTATCGATCACATACTCGCCGCTCGCGATCCCACTGGCCGCTTCGTATCCCTTGCCCGACACTCGTCACAATTACCCGCCTCTGCGTCACATACGTTTTCACTGCCGCAAGATCACAACGCGCGGGCGCGATACTCTCGCTCATGCCTCTTTCCATCCGAACGAAAACACTGGAACTCAGTGTGTGCTGCTTCCTCGTATTGTCGATTCCCTGCACAGCGCAGACGCAAACAGCGGTTTCAACGGCGCAGTCCCCTTCGGCCCTTGCTGACGATGGATACTTCCAACACGCTTACGCCGTCGCCGATCACGTCCATATTCTCCGCCAGGGGCCTGGGCTCCATGTGCAGGCAGCGGGCAACGTCACGGTCGTCGAGCAGGCCGATGGCCTCGTCCTCATCGACGCCGGAGGCACGCCCGGAGCAGGCCGGCGCGTCGTGAAGCTGGTCCGCGAGATTAGTCCTAAGCCGGTAAAGGCCATCGTCATCACGCACTGGCACGGCGACCACCACTTCGGCCTCTCGGAAGTGCTGAAGGTGTGGCCTCAGGCTATGGTGATCACCACGGTAGCGACGCGCTCGCACATGAACAACCGCGGCCTGCCCGCGCAGCCTGACCCGGCGTACGATGCGCAGCAGATTGCCAACTTCGAGCGCAACAGAAAACAACTCGCCGCTGCCGGCGTGGCGGCAGATGTACCCGCGGCTGACCGCGCCCTCAACGCTGCAGGAGCACGCGAGGTTGCGGCCTACGAAGAAGATTTTCGCGGCGCCTCTATCCGCTTTGCCAACGTCACGTTCACTGACAGGCTCTCCCTGCTCGACGATCTTGCTCCCATCGAGGTCATGTTCCTGGGCCGCGCCAACACCGATGGCGATGCCGTTGCATGGCTGCCGAAACAACGCGTCGTCGCGGCCGGAGACATTGTCGTCTCGCCGATCCCCTTCGGCGACGGCTCCTATCCGCTGGAGTGGGTAGAAACACTCCGCAAAATCCGCGCGCTGGACTTTGCCGTCCTGGTCCCCGGCCACGGCATGCCGGAAACCGACACCACCTATATCGACCAACTGATTGCAGCGCTCGACGACATCAACACCCAAATGAAAAGTCTCGTCGCGCAAGGGCTCGACATGGATGCCGCTGTGGCGAAGATGGACTTCTCCACGCAGAGCAACAAGTTCGTCACCGAGCCGTGGCTCAAGGACTACTTCGACGGCTACTGGGAACCCATCGCCACGTGCTCATACCGCCAGACCAAAGGCAACCCGGCAGTACAAGGCAAAGGCTGCCACCTGTAAGCCGCACTGGCAGTAGCGAAAGGAAAACGCCAGGAGCGCAACGGACGCCATGTTTTCGCCACGGCAGCCGTGGCGTAACCTTTGCGTCCTTGGCGTCCTTTGCGTTTTCCTTTCGCTTCCCTATCGCAACCGTTTATTACCCGCGCTCATCCCTCATCACTTCTCATTCGCCACAATCCAACCAGCTACCACCCCTCGCTGTGCTACTTTGGAAGGTCACCTCGGAGACACTTATGCGCCGCATTCTTTCAGCATTTGCCGCCCTTGTTACGCTTGCCACCGCAGCGCACGCCCAGCAGGGCGTGGCCATCGCCAACATCGACCGCAGCGCCTCCGCCTGCACTGACTTCGACGCCTTCGCCAATGGCCAGTGGCGCGTCGACCACCCCATGCCTCCCACGCAGACCACGTGGGCCGTCCGCACCATCACGCAGGACGACACACGCGCGCGCCTCCGCACCATCGCGGAAGAGGATTCCGCCAAATCGTCAACCGCACCCAAGGGCTCGCCTGTGCAGTTGACCGGCGACTTCTACGCCGCCTGCATGGACGAGTCGCGCGTCAACGCGCTCGGCCTCAAACCGCTGGAGCCCATGCTCGCGCGCGTCGACAGCATCCGCGACACAAGGGCCCTCAACGCCGAGATCGTGCACTTGCAGGAGGTCGGGTTCGCCGCTCCTCTGCGTCTCAACGCCACGCAGGACCTGCACGACACCACCCACATGATCGCCGACATCAACATCGGCGGCCTCGGTCTTCCCGACCGCGACTACTATCTCCGCGACGAACCCCGCTTCAGCGACGCGCGTGCAAAGTATCAGGTACACATGCGCAAAATGTTTGTGCTCGCGGGCGCCTCGGAAGCCGATGCGGCAACCGCAGTCACCGCCGTGATGCAGATCGAAACCGCGCTGGCGCAGGCCCGCCTCAGCCGCGTAGAGCTGCGCGACCCCAAAGTCACTGATCACCCGATGAGCTTCGCCCAACTCAAAGCGCTCGCCCCGCACTTCGACTGGGACCAGGAGTTCCGCGTTCTCGGCGTCACCACCGGAGGCCGCATCAGCGTGCCGCAACCCAAACTCGTGCAGGCCTTCGACAACCTGCTCACCAGCTCTGCGCCGGCCGATTGGCGAGCCTTTCTACGCTGGCAACTGCTCAACGGCGACGCCACCGAACTCGCCGCTCCGTTCGAAGCCGAGCACTTTGCTTTCTTCGGCACCGTCATGAGCGGAGTGAAAGAGATGCGTCCGCGCTGGCAGCGCTGCGTTATCGCCACCGACGCGCGGCTGGGCGAAGCGCTCGGCCACGAGTACGTCGATCGCTACCTGCCGCCCGAAGCCAAGGCCCGCGCGCGTCAGATGGCCGTCAACATCGTCAACGAGTTGAAGCTCTCCATCCAGTCGCGCGACTGGATGTCCGATGCCACCAAAAAACGTGCACTCGAAAAAGTGAACGCTCTCAATATCAAGATCGGCTATCCCGATAAGTGGCAGGACTACGCCGGTGTCGTCATCAAGCGCGACAGCTACCTCGACGACAGCCTCAGCACCGCGCGCTACGCCGTCCGCTACAACCTCACCCAGATCGGCAAGCCTGTCGACCACGGTCGCTGGGGCATGACGCCGCCCACCATGAATGCCTACTACAGCCCGGAGATGAACGAGATAGTCGTCCCCGCCGGCTATCTGCAACCGCCGGGCTTCAATCCCAAAGGTCTCGACGCCATCAACTACGGCGCTGTCGGCGTCAGCATCGGTCACGAGATTTCGCATGGCGTCGACGACGAAGGCGCACAGTTTGCCGCCGATGGCCGCCTCGAAAAGTGGTGGACCGACGCCGACTACAAAAACTTTGAAGCCCGCACTGCCTGCACCACGCAGCAATACGACAACTACTTCGTCGAGCCTGGCCTGCATCTTCAAGGCAAACTCGTTACTGGCGAAGCGCTCGGCGACCTTGGCGGAGTCAACCTCGCCCTGCGCGCCTACCACCGCTCCCGCGAAGGCAAAGGCCCCGAGCCCACCGTCGACGGCTTCACACCCGACCAGCAGTTCTTCCTCGCCGAAGGCCAGTGGCGCGGCGCCATCGTGCGGCCTGAAGCGGAGCGCGTGGCCGTCTCCAGCGATCCGCATCCGCCCGGCAAGTACCGCGTCCTCGGCCCGCTCAGCAATATGCCTGAGTTCCAAAATGCGTTTGGCTGCAAAGACGGCGATTCCATGGTGCGGCCTGAAGCCGAACGCTGCGCTCTCTGGTAAAGTTTTGAGCGGACTAGCCGCGACTTGCCTGAAGGTTTCCAACCTGAGACTATTGGCGGCATGAAACGTGGATTCATCGCAATCCGTATGGCCATCGAGGCGCTCCTGAGCGTCCTCATTGCCATCATTTTCATCACTGACATCGTGACGAGCCCGAGGATGTTTCTAAGATCGGTGCAGTCGTGGGAAGGGATTCTCAGCTTCTTATTTGCCGTCGGACTCGCGGTGCTGTTCCTGTCGGATGCATTGAGAATGGGGCGAAAATTGAAAACGTTGGATGCTCTGGTGGAGACCGCTGAAGGGTCTTGAAAGACTTTGGCGGTTTGCCGGGTGCCCCACTCTTTCTGCAGCGTAGCGAAGGCTTCTGTCCATGCTTTTCTAGTTGTCATCCCCACAGGAGATCTGCTTCACCCGCATCCGCACAGCCGCCGGCTGCACTATCCACCATGCCTTCATCCCAAGAGTGGCTCGGCTGCGTGTTACCGTGCTCATCACGTACTATGGGTAGAAAATCGGGCACGTGAGTGCCACCGGCGTATCAACGACGTTATGCCATGGCCAGGAACTTCGGAAACACGGATCATGAGAAAGCTCAAAATCATCCAATGAGGCGATCGCTATTCTCTGTGCTGCTGGTTTGGCTGGCTCCGTTGCCGCTCTTATTCTGCGCGGCCCCCGGCCTCCACCCTCAGACCTTCAATCTGCAAACCGGACGTGAACCTGTCGCCTCCCTGGACGGTTTCTGGCGCTTTCACACCGGAGACGATACCGCATGGGCCAACCCGAACTTCGACGATTCGCAATGGCCTCTGCTTCGCTCCAATCAGGATTGGGGCCAACAAGGCTATAAGAACTATGGCGGATTCGCATGGTATCGCTTCACCGTCGCCGTGCCTGAGGGGACGAGTAACTGGTCCATCGAATTAGGACCCATGGAAACCGGCTATCAGCTCTTCGTCGACGGACAACTCGCCGGTTCCTTCGGCCCAATCCTCAATTCCCGGAACTACACCGCTACCAGCCGCGTCTTCGACCTGCCTCCCGCCAGCGCCTCCGCAGCCAGCCATGGCCCGCGTACGCTTCACATTGCTATTCGAGCCTGGCACTCTCCCGTATGGGCGGATTATGCGGCGGGCGGGTTTTACGGCAGCAGCTATTTCGGAGACTCCGGCCTCATCGCGCAACGTGCGGCGACCGCCCGTTCGCTTCAGTGGAACGGCCTCGTCGATGAGTACGCCTACGCCGTGCTGGGCACGCTCGTGGGCCTCGTCGTGCTCGTCTTGTTTTTCATCCGCCGCGAAGACCGGGAATATCTATGGTTCGCTCTGCTTCTTCTGGCGAACGCGATAGACATTGGATTGGCCATCGCCCGGCAACTTGCTCTGATTTCTTTTCCGGTCTTTGATTTTGTCGATGGCTTCGTGCAAGCGGCCGCTCTCTTTGCCGCCCTGGCTTTCTTCTCCGTCGTACTGCGCGCCCCGCGCTCCAGAACGTGGTGGCTGGTCGCCGCTCTGTTGTTACTCAGCCCGCCAGCGGTTTTTCTATACGTCTTCCATGTCACCTCCGTGGGAGTCGCCGGCCTGCTTGTTGCGTTTGCTGTGCTTCCCGCCACCGTCTGGATTCTTGTAACCCTGCTTAAGCGTGCACTCCAACGCGATCGCGACGCGCTGATCCTGCTTGTTCCCACCCTTCTCTGGCAGGGATTTCCCTTCATCAACAGCATCCTTCTCATGACGTGGCAACTGGGCTGGCAACGTTGGCTGCCGTACTGGGGTATGCCGCTACTCACCAAACCGTTCGTGCTGATGCCTGGTCCGGCCGTCGGTACCATCTTCATCTTTGCCCTTCTTCTATTTCTGATTCGGCGCTTCTCGCTCGCCCGGCAGGAGGAAACGCGCCTTTCCAGTGAGCTCGAATCTGCCCACAGCATTCAATCTCTGCTCTTCCCTGCAAAACCCCCCGTTACCCCTGGTTTTACTATCGAAAGCGTTTATCTTCCCGCCAGTGAAGTAGGCGGTGACTTCTTTCAGATCCTGCCCGCCGCCGATGGCTCTCTGCTCGTTGTCGTAGGAGACGTCAGCGGCAAGGGCCTCAAAGCTGCCATGACTGTCGGCGCCATCATCGGCGCGCTGCGCGGCTGCGGGGTGCGAAAGCCCACCGAAGTCCTCGCTTACCTCAATCGCGTTCTCCACGGCCAGATAACGGGCTTCGTCACCTGCACCGCCGCGCTGATCGCCGCCGACGGCAACCTGACCCTCGCCAACGCCGGGAACCTTCCGCCCTACCGCAATGGGCAGGAGCTGGATGTTGAGTCAGGTTTGCCGCTCGGCATCACACCGGATGCCGTTTACTCCGAGACCGCATTGCAGCTCGATCCAAACGACCGCCTCACCTTCGTATCGGACGGAGTCGTCGAAGCCACGAACGAACGCCGCGAGCTGTTCGGCTTCCACCGCACCCAGGCCATCAGCACCCGGTCCGCCAGCGCCATCGCCGAAGCCGCAAAGCAATTCGGCCAGGAGGACGACATCACCGTTCTGACCCTCGCGCTCACTGCACTCTGAAAGCTGCCGGAAGCTTTGTCTACGTTTTCTCGAGCACAAGATGGGTCGCGTGCTCCGAAGTCTTGCGTTCGGTAATGGAAAACCCCAGCGCATGAAGATCCAGGCCATCGAACAGCGATTCTCCCTGACCGAGAAGAACGGGCACCGACGCGATGTGGAGAGAGTCGATCAGGCCGGCCTTCAGATACTGCCGCACTGTCGAAACGCCGCCTCCGATCTTGACGTCTTTGCTGCCGGCAGCCTTCTTCGCAAGCGCCAGCGCTTCCTCGACTCCGCCCGTCACAAAGTGGAAGGTGGTTCCCCCTTCCATCACCAGGGGCTCACGCTCATGGTGCGTCAGAACGAAGGTAGGCGCATGGTACGGGGGATTGTCACCCCACCACCCTTTCCATGAGTCGTCAGGCCATGGCCCGCGCACCGGGCCGAACATGTTGCGGCCAAGGATGAAGGCTCCGAAGTTCTCCATCGCCCGCTCGGCGAACACATCGTCCACACCACCTTTGGTTCCCCCCTCTCGCCCGACCATCGAGCAAAAGGTGTCCGTGTGAAAGAACCACTGAAACATCTCCGGTCCCCGCTTACCCATGGGATTATCCAGGCTCTGGCCTATCCCGGCGCCGAAACCATCCAACGAAACACTAAATCCCGCAACTCGAACCTTTGACATTCCAACCCTCTCCTTCAATCCAGTTGTGCTGACTCTTGGACGCACAGGCCCGCAGCCGCGCCGCCACAAATTCCAGCGATGATTTTCTTCACTCTGCTCTTATGCTTCAGCGCGCGGTCAGCTTGCCCCGTCGCTGCTCGCTTGCCTTCAGCATTTCACTCAGGTCGCCAGATGGACGTATTTCGAATTGCGTCCCATACTTCAGGGCCGGATGCTGCGACATGAGCTGAATCGCATGATTCATGTCGCGTGCCTCAAGCACAAGAATGCCGCCGAGTTGCTCCTTTGTTTCGGCATAGGGACCGTCGGTCGTCGCGACCTTGCCGTTCTTCCAGTACAAGGTCAACGCGGTATCGTTCGGTTGCAGAGCTTCTCCTCCCGCAAAGTGCCCATTCGCGCGCAGATGGTCGTCGTACGTAAAGCATTCGTCGAACATCGCATTTCGCTCCTCCTCGGTCATGCCTGCGACCTTTGCCGGTTGGTAGTATCCCAAACAGATGTATTTCATACGTGTCTCCTTATGTTGGTTGCCAGCAGCGCAGCCTGCGCACTGGATGGTTCACCCTATAGTCGACGGGCGGAACGGAATTCGACAGCAGAGCGTTATTTTTTATCCGTGATCATTTTTTATTTCAATTCCTCAAGCCGTCGCAAAAGAAATCGCCGCTCCGGCTCCTTCCGGGCCCCATCCTGAAGCAGGGCAAGCGCCTTCGCATACGATGCATGCGCCTCCGCACGCCGCCCCAGCCTTCGACACAGATCCGCACGGGCAGAGTGCGCAAGCCCATAATTGGCAAGCTCCTCACGCACCAGAAGGTCATCAATGAGGCGAAGTCCCTGCTCCGGTCCTTCGTGCATCGCGATGGCAACCGCGCGATTGAGCTTTACGACCGGAGAAGGCTGAATCCGCATCAGCCGGTCGTACAGCAGCGTGATCTGGCGCCAGTCCGTGGATGCCGCCGAGGAAGTCTCGGCGTGCACTGCCGCAATGGCCGCCTGCAGGGTGTACGCACCGAAGCGGCGCGATCGCAAAGCTCTCTCGGTAAGCGCGATGCCTTCGGCAATCTGTTCCCGATTCCACAGCGACCGGTCCTGCTGGTCCAGTAGGATCAGCTCTCCATCCGCTGAGCTTCGTGCGGCGCGGCGCGATTCCTGCAACAGCATCAACCCCAGCAGCCCCATCGCCTCGGGTTCCGGCAGAAGGTCAAGCAGCAGTCGTCCCAGACGGATCGCCTCACGGCTCAATTCAGCTCCTGTTGCTTCCGCGGAATAGCCCGCGTTGAAGACCAGGTACACCACCTGAAGTACAGCCCCCAGCCTCGCCACTAACTCCTGCGCCGCGGGCACCTGGTATGGAATCGCCTTATCGCGGATGACGGCTTTCGCGCGAACGATGCGTTGCGCAAGCGTCGCCGGTGTCACCAGAAATGCCCGGGCAATCTCCTCTGTCTTCAGGCCGCACACTTCGCGCAGGGTGAGCGCAACCTGCCCCTCCGATGGCAGTGCGGGATGGCAGCAGGTGAAGATGAGACGCAGACGGTCGTCCTCCATCTCTTCTTCATGTGACGCCTCATGCACGCGCGCTTCGAGTTCACGTGCCAGATCAATCTGTGCGGCATCAAAGCGTGCCCGCCGGCGCATCACGTCGATGGCCTTGAATCGCCCAGTGGATATAAGCCAGGGGCGCGGATTGTCCGGAAGGCCGGTCTGCGGCCACGTCTCCAGCGCGGCAGCGAAAGCCTCGTGCATGGCCTCTTCGGCGAGATCGAGATCGCCGAGCAGGCGCACCAGCGTAGCCAGAATTCTGCCCGATTCCGTCCGGTAAAGCGTCTCTATGGTCCTGCTCACATCTTCGGGCGCCTTCGGCGGCATGCAAATCAAAACTAGCAAATGGAAAGACTCGACACAACTGCAAGCTGGCTGCCGCTCAGTCTGCCGTTCGTGTCCGGAGAGTGAGACGTCAAGCCATTCTGTATCCTGCTGACGCTGCACCCCCTGCTCTCAAAATCGATAGGAGTGCCATCCAATTTCGAGAAGTTCGAGCCGATGTGGGTCATCCGCCCGCCGTGAACATCTCATAGTCACAACCTGAAATATCGGACACGATAAACTCAGGAATTCCAAAGGGATGGCAAACACTATGCAGACGCGAACGCTCGGACAGAATCTGGAAGTATCCGCAATCGGATTGGGCTGCATGAGCATGACGTCTGCTTACGGCCCTGCCGCCGATAAGACCGAGATGATCAAGCTCATGCGCGCTGCTCATGACAAGGGAGTCACCTTCTTCGACACGGCAGAAGCCTATGGTCCACTTGCGAATGAAGAACTTGTAGGTGAGGCGCTTCAACCAATCCGCGAGCAAGTGGTGATCGCAACAAAGTTCGGTTTCGATATTGACCCGGAAACAGGTAAACGCGGTCCCGGAACCAACAGCCGTCCCGAGCACATTAAGGCGGCAGCCAATGCCTGCCTCAAACGCCTCCGGACAGATTACATCGATCTCTTTTATCAACACCGCGTCGATCCCGATGTGCCGATCGAAGACGTGGCGGGTGCAGTAAAGGAATTGATAGCTGAAGGCAAGGTCAAACACTTCGGATTGTCTGAGGCAGGAGTACAGACGATCCGTAAGGCTCATGCTGTACAGCCAATCACGGCCCTGCAAAGCGAGTATTCCTTGTTCTGGCGCGGACCGGAGAAGGAACTGTTGGCAACGCTCGCTGAACTCGGAATCGGTTTTGTTCCGTTCAGCCCGTTAGGAGCTGGATTCCTTACCGGCCAGATTGACGAGAACACCAGGTTCGACCCAAGTGACTTTCGCAATCATGTTCCCCGCTTCTCAACAGAAGCGCGTAAAGCGAACATGGTTCTGGTCCATGCGGTGAAAGCTGCCGCGGAACGCAAGGGCGTAACTCCGGCTCAGTTTGCCCTCGCGTGGCTGCTGGCGCAGAAGCCGTGGATCGTACCCATTCCAGGAACCACAAAATTTCCCCGGTTGGAAGAAAATCTCGGCGCAGCCGATGTCGAGCTGACTGAGGGAGATGTCGCTCAGATCAACGAGACTGCTTCGAAGCTTCCACTTGAAGGCGAACGGCTTCCCGAAGCTGCACTGAAGATGACTGGCCTGTGAAATATCTCTGAAGCACGCTCGCTACTCCAGCTCAAACTTACTCACAACGCAACGCCACCATGGGATCCACCCGCATGGCCCGCCGCGCTGGAACGTACGCTGCCGCCAGCGCAACCAACGCCAGCAGAACCGCAACAACCCCAAACGTCAACGGGTCCGTCGGAGCGATCCCGAAAAGCAACGTCGACATAAAGCGCGTCAGCGCCAACGCGGCAGGGATGCCCACAGCAAGACCAAGCAGCAGTAGCTTCGCCGATTCCCCAATCACCAACCGCATCACTCTCGCGGGGCTCGCTCCCAGCGCCATGCGGACGCCGATCTCCCGCGTGCGCCGCGAAACGGAAAACGACACCACACCATAAATGCCGATCGCGGCAAGCAACAACGCGATACCGCTGAAGACTCCCAACAGCAGCGTGCGAAACCTGGGCTCAGCCACCGACGCATCCAGGGCTCCCGGAAACGACTCAATCTCGGTAACCGGCAGGTCTTTGTCGATCGCATGCGTGGCCGTGCGAATGGCGTCCGCGACCACGGCCGTGCCCAGCCTGCTTCTCACCACCACCTCGCCTCCCCACAACGGCGCCTGCGCGAATGGAACATACATCATCGGGCCCGGTTTGCTGGCGAGCGAAACGTCATGAACATCGCCAACCACGCCGACGATCTGCCGCGAGATATGGCCCTGCGGCGTGAATCCGAAAATAAGCTGGCGGCCCAGCGGGTCCTGATTAGGAAAGTAGCGTTTCGCCAACGCCTGACTGATCACCACAACAGGCGGCATGGAATCGTCGTCGTCCTCGGTAAACAGGCGTCCGCGCATCAGGGAAATGCCCATCACGCCAAAGTATTGCGGACTCGCAGTGACGTAGTTCGCCGTGTCGGCTGTTCCCTGCGCCAGCGGTGGATTGCCGGAGATCACAAAGGGCAAAGTGATAGCCCCGTCCAGAATCGGCAGCGGTGCAGCAATCGCCGAGTTCCGAAGATCGGGTCGCGCGTGCAGGCGCATCATCAAGTCGTTGGCAAAGGCATTCCACTGCTCCGGCTTGGCATATTGGAATCGCGGCAATGAAATCTCCGCCTTCACCACATGGTCTGTTTCGAATCCCGGGCTAACCGCAATCAGCCGCGAAAAGCTGCGCAACAGCAGGCCCGCGCCGACCAGAACAATCACCGCCAGGGCAACTTCCGCGGCCGCAAGAAAGCTGCGTGCACGCTGCGAGCCTCGCGCTTCTCCCGCGCCGGCGCCTTCTCTAAGACTTTGCTGCGGATTGGACCGCACCGCATAGAACACAGGCGCCAAACCGGCGAGCAGGCTGGCCGCCATCGACAGCACCACCGCAAAGCCAAGCACGAAGCCGTCAAGGCGAATGGGATAGTTCTGCCGCAATCCTGGGGCGAGAAGCAAAGCAAGAGCGGACATGCTCCACCATGCCAGCCCTATCCCCGCCGCTCCTCCCAGCAGGCCCAGGATTGAATTCTCTGTCAACAGTTGGCGGGCGATGCGTCGCTTGTTGGCTCCCAGCGCAATGCGCAGCGCGATCTCCTTCGAGCGCGAAGTGGCGCGGGTCAACAGCAGGTTTGCGATGTTGGCGCACGCGATCAAAAGTACAAGCGCGACAGCGCCGAGCAGCAGCAGAAGCTGCGGCCTTACGTTACCAACGACGACCCGCTGTAGTGGCTCTGTCCCTAAAACCCATCCACTCTCCTCGGGAAACTGGCTGGCCAGCGCCGGGCTGATCGTTCGCATCTCCGCCTGCGCCTTGCTCACAGAAACGTCGGTCCGCAACCGCGCAATCACGGCCATCCAATGAACCTGAGGCGGGCGCGTTGTCCATCCACCAAAGAGCGGGTCCTGCACAAGCGGTATCCACATCTGTTCGGTTTGATCGAAGAACGGAGTGTGGAAGCTGACCGGCATCACACCAGCTACTGTGTACGTTCGCTGATCGAGCGTAACGGAACTGCCTGCAATGTTTGGGTCGGCGCCAAACCTGCTGCGCCACAGGTTCTCGCTCAACACTACGGCCGCCGCTGCTCCACGCTTGCCATCGTCAGCAAGCAGCACGCGGCCCAGCAGAGGCTTTGTTGCAAACACCGTAAAGAAGTCTGGTGTAACCGCAACGGTGCTGATGTCCGCCGGCTCTCCGCGTCCCGTCAGCGTAAGCGCGTGGCCTGCAAGACCGGCGACGGCGCTGAACACCTGGGTGTGGTCCTGCAACTCCGTAAAGACGGGCCAGGACAATCCTGCGCCAGTGATACTCGTCTCCGGCCTGCTCTCAGCCACGCTTACCAGTCGGCCAGGATTCGTATAAGGCAAGGGCCGCAACAGGACGGCGTTGACGACCGAAAAGATAGTCGTGTTCGCGCCAATGCCCAGCGCGAATGTCAGCACAGCAACAACAGTGAAGCCCGGAGCCTTCGCCAGCATGCGCACCGCATACCGCAGGTCTTGCACCCAATCGCTCCAGTACTCCGAGAGGTGTTTGCGGCGCTCCATCTTCTCTCCCATGCGTTCGCCGATGTGCTGCACCGCGCGCACGTCTCCGAACCTGCGTTCCGCTTCCTGGCGGGCGGCTTCGGGCTCCCATCCCTGAACGATCAGGTCGTCGATTGTAGCTTCGACATGAAAGCGCAGTTCATCCTTCACGTCGGCAGCGGGATCGGCGCCAGTCAAACGGTCGTAGCGCCGCCAAAGACGATTCGGTCTCATCCGATATCCTCCGGCAACGGCGGCTGCGTTGCGCCCAGCACCTTCGCGACGGCCGTTGCATATGCGTCCCAGGTCTGCATCTCCTGGCGCAGTTGCCGCCGCCCTTTGGCGCTGAGCTGATAGAACTTCGCCTTGCGATTGTTTTCTGACAGCCCCCACTCGGCTGTAAGAAGTCCTTTAGTCTCCAGCCTCCAGAGCGCGGGATACAGTGTGCCCTCTTCCACCAGCAGCACCTCATCGCTCTGCCGTCGAATGAGGTCGGTAATGGAATATCCATGCAGCGGTCCCCAGATCAGCGCCTTAAGGATCAAGACATCCAACGTTCCGCGAAAGAGATCGAGCCTGTTCTTGTCCATCGACTCCCCTGTGCTTTCATGGGGAGAATACCGCAGCTTCCCTTGAAACACAAGGGGAGAAAAAGCAGGCGGTTACGCCTCCGTTTTCCTTACTGCGGCTCTTGCATTTGCATTTGCTGTTGCCTTTGCATTTCTTGTTGTCATCCCCGCAGGGGGTCCGCTTCTTCTGTTGCCGTTGCCTGTTCTCCTCCGCGTCAGCACTTCTTTCGAGGGGCCAGCTGTGTAGCGAGGCAGCAGTACCTCAACGCAGAGTTCACGAGGAGAGACATCTGGTTTCGCCATAATCGCGGGAAAAAGTAAGGCGGAAGGTTGTTCCGCGGCGATGAGTGGGTGTTGGGGCAGCATGAGAGGCTTACGCCTCCACCTTCGCGGATATGCAAACCATTCCTCTACACATCTTCATATCTGTCTTCATCTCTTTGACACCTCGTCCCAGCTCCTCCTGCGTGGACAAAAGAGTTCAACCTCGAACTCATCCCCGCCCACTACAACTCACAATCCTTCGACGGTTGCCCGTCACTCTCACCTCTCATTACGCCCTCAACGGAGCTTGAATTGCACTCTTCGGGCTAACTCCTGGTGAGGCAACGGGCAGGCGAGGGAGGCCTGCGGGGCGAGCGGGCTACTTGACGCAGGACAGTCAATGCGTCGAGTGCACCGCTTCGTTCGCCTGCCCGATTGCCGCGCCTTTCCCTGACGGGAATCGCGCGCATCACCAGGAGACAAATGAAGTTTTGTAGGCACGTTTAGCGTTTTACCCGCTCGTTCTGCGGGCGGTAACACTTATTCCGAGGGAGACAGATCGCTCATGCGCAACTGGATGCAACGCATTCTTTTATTAACCTTATTGTTAGTCACTTTTTCCGCCAAAGCGCAGGACAACGCCGCCATGGCCGGAACCGTAACCGATGCGAGTGGCGCCGTTGTCGCCAACACTACAGTCGTGCTTACCAATCCGTCGCGCGGCTTGAGCTTCACAGCAAAGACCAATGGCGAAGGGACCTATCGCTTTCCCAACGTTCCGCCGGCGCCGTCCTACCTTGCGACATTCACGCACGATGGCTTCGCGACACAGACCATCTCTGAAATTACCCTCGCCGTCGGCATAACCCGCACCGAAGACGTCAAACTATCCGTTGGAAGCAATCAGGCTGTCGAGGTTACCGCTTCGAACGCCGTTGTAACCCTGAACACCACTGATGCCAGCATCGGCAACAACTTCGATGTCGCATTGATCAACGAACTGCCCATTCAAAGCCGTACCTCGCCGGTTGCGCTGTTTGTGCTGCAACCGGGCGTCAACAGCGTGGGCTCCGTCACCGGCGCACGTACTGACCAGACCTCGGTAACGGTCGACGGCATGGACGTCAACGATATTTCCACGGGACAATTCGGCGCCACGAATGGCGGCATTCCGGTGGATGCCACGCAGGAGTTCCGCGGCACGATCGCCGGTCTGCCATCCAACACCGGCACCGGCAGCGGCGGTCAGTTTCAACTCGTCACCAAATCGGGAACGAACAAGTTTCACGGCGATGTGAATGAGTATCACCGCGACACGGTGACGACTTCGAATCTTTGGTTCAACAATAACTCCCTTCCCCAGGTTCCACGCACGGCCCTCATCCGCAATCAATTTGGCGGCGCTCTCCAGGGTCCTGTTCTGCACGACAAGCTCTTCTTCTTCCTCGACTACAACAACTCACGTACAGTGTCCGCTCTTGCCGGTTCCGATACGGTACCGCTGGACTCTTACCGCGCCGGCAATATTTCATACGTGAAGACAGGATGCTCGTCGACGACAAGCCGCCAGAACACCACACCGGCCTGCATCGGCACGATCACCCCGGCGCAAGTCCTCGCGATGGACCCCGCTGGAAAGGGTGAAAGCACGACCATCTTCAGTCTGATCAACTCACGCTATCCTCATGCCAACGATCTCTCCGGTGGCGATGGCGTCAACAGTGGGCTTTTCCGCTTTACGCAACCCACGCTCAGCGTGTTGTACAACGGCATTGGGAGAGTGGACTACAACCTCACATCAAAACAGCGGATCTTCGCGCAGGGACACCTTAGCCATCAGGACTCCGTGCAATCCATCAACCGCTTTCCCGGTGATCCCTTGACGCGTCCCTTTCAGGACCGCAGCTACGGATACGTCGCTAGCCATATCTGGCAAATCGGAGAAAACAAGGTCAACCAGCTTTACTTCGGCACGAATACGACGATATTCAGTTTCCCATTGGCATATAACCCCAACGGAGCCACTATCATCGGCTCTTTAAGTGGCATCTTCACAACCCCGTACGATGGCAATAACATTCAGCGCCGTCGCGTTCCTATTCCCACCGTCCGCGACGACTTCAACTGGACCAAAGGCGAACATACGATTTCCATTGGAGGATCGTATAAGTTCATCAAGTCCGCGGCGTTCCTCGGCAGCGACTACAACACCTACACGCTGGGAACTGGCGGCAACGTAACTAGCTTGAGCGCCGCGGCGGCGACACTTCGCCCGGCGGATATCCAGAGCACAGGAACTACGAACACCACGCAGTATGACAATGCCTTCGTGCTGGCTCTCGGTCGTGTGGGCCGCATTGCCAGCGTGTACAACTTCGACGCCAGCGGAGCGCAGCAGCCCAGTGGTACCGGGGCAAACCGTCGCTACCGTTATCACCAGATCGAGCTCTATGTCGGCGATACCTGGAAGGTCAACAAGGAACTGACGCTCACCTACGGGCTGCGGTACCAGTTGTACACGGTTCCCTACGAAACACTCGGTGCGGAGTCCGTTCCCAACATTGGCTTCGACGACTACTTTGCGGCGCGCATCAAGCAGAGTGCGTCTGGCGCCAGCGGGAACACTTCCTTGCCGCTGCTTTCGTATAGCCTGGGCGGCCATGCCAATGGTGCTCCGGACTTCTATCAGTCGAATCCGAAAGACTTCGCCCCCCGCATTGCGGTCGCCTACAATCCGAGTTTCGCGCCGAGGACTGTGCTTAATGCCTCTGCGGACATCGTGTACGACCGCACCGTCGCAAACGCTGTCAACTTCCTGCAAAATCAGAACACGTTCCTCTTCCAGAACACCACCGCGCTCAGCTACGGCGTATCGACAGATCCCTCGGGTTCGCTGAAAAACGACCCCCGCGTTGGTTCTACTCTCACCACTCTTCCAGCGCCGCCGACGATTGCAGCGCCAACCAAGCCCTACACACCCAACGTCAGTTCGACGGGAGCGATCACGGGCTTGGCCAGCAGCCTCGGCGATCTCGTCATCGATCCACACCTCAAGGATCCGTATAACATCACCTTCAACGTTGGTATCCAGCAGGAGTTCGCGGGTCACTTCATTCTGCGCGCGAACTACGTCGGACGCGAAGGCCGCCGCCTTCTCGGTCAGGCCGACGCTTCCCAACTGATCGACTTCCCCGATCCCGTATCGGGTCAAACCTTGAGCCAGGCGTTCGCCGCCCTCACAACGCAGGTTCGCGGCGGAACGGCTGCGGCAAACGTTACCCAACAGCCGTTCTTCACCAACGTAGTAACACCCGGCTACGGCGCGGCGCACGGGTTCGGAAACAACACCGCGCTCGTGGCTTCGGCCTTCAACTCCAACGTCAAACTGGGTGATATCACCGATGTCATTCAGGCACTTGCTTCCAACGCCCTTCTTCCCGCGAATGTCGGTGTAGCTTCGCAGTTTGCGCGCAATACCTACTTCACCAACAAGGGCTTCTCGTCCTACAACGGTCTGCTTCTTACTCTCTCGAAGAATCTTTCGCAAGGCACGAAGTTCGACTTCAACTACACCTGGTCGCACTCGATCGATAACGTTTCGCTGATCGCGAACGCCTCGGCCAACGGCACCGGATTCATCTGCGATGTGCTTCATCCACGCGTCTGCCGCGGGCCGTCGGACTTCGACACGACCCACATCATTACGGCAGACTTCGTCGCTCAACTGCCCTTCGGTCGTGGCCGTCAGTTTGCCAGCCATGTTCCCTGGTATGTCGACGAAGCCATCGGTGGCTGGGAAATTTCGGGTATCCCGACCTACCAGAGCGGCATCGCTTACACCACCGCCACCAATGCGTTTCTTGCCGGCTTCGCGAACAACGTGCCGGCAATTTACGACCAGTCGCATACCGACGATGTTTCGCTCCACAAGCACAAGGACTCAGCAAACCGCTTGCTGGCCTTCAACGACCCAAACGCCGCGCTGTCGCATTTCCGTGGACCGATCGGCATCGAGTACGGAAGCCGTAACAACCTCCGTGGACCTTCGCAGTTCTACTTCGATGCCGGTCTGTCCAAGACCTTCCAGATTCTGCCGGAGAACCGGCTGCGGGCGCGTTTCCGGGCGGATGCATTCAACGTCCTCAACCATCCTACGTTTGCCACTCCAACCGCCAATATCACTTCAGCGTCGTTCGGTGTAATCGCTGCGACGTCTGCCCCCATTGGTGGCCAGTCGAACCGCGTCGGTCAATTCTCTCTTCGCCTGGAGTTCTAACCTCAACTGCCTCGTCTCGAGGCAAAACCAAAGAGCCGCCGCATACCATCGCGGCGGCTCTTTGCGTTTATTGCTGGAGATCCATTCGTGGCGGTTTCCCCTTGCCTGGGGTGACCCATCTTCACGGCTGTTTCATCGTCACCGGAGCGATCTACCTTCCGTGGTGCCTTCGTCTGGTCTTAGGGCTGAAGACGCGACCGATAGATTTCCGGTCCGCAACTGCATCCGAGCAGCGGGTCACTCAGGCTGTCGCAGCACGCACACAGCGCCGCCTTAAGCATGACTTAAGCCGCAGATCGTAGAACACTAATGAGAAAGCGGCTTTGAACACCTGATGCTCAGCGCCCATCGATCAGGAAATATCTTACGGAACCCATCATGCGTGTGCTGGTAGTGGAAGACGAACCGCGGCTCGCGGACAACATCGCGACGGCGCTCCGCGATGGTCCGGGCTATGCCGTCGACCTCACGGCCGACGGCCAGGAAGCTCTCTTTCTCTGTGGCACGCGCGAATACGATCTGGTGCTTCTCGACCTCATGATCCCCACACTCAGCGGACAGGACGTCGTGCGCCGTTTACGCTCAGCGCACAACGGGACGCCAGTGCTGGTGCTCACCGCTCTCAGCAACACGCAGACCACCATCGAGCTGCTCAACCTCGGCGCGGACGACTACATGACGAAGCCGTTCGATCTCGGCGAGTTGATCGCACGAGTGCGCGCCTTGATCCGCCGCGGCAAAGGCGTTTCGCAGTCGATCCTCGAGTTCGGTGTGATCCGTCTGAACCTCGCCGAGCAGACGGTTACCAGCAGCGGAGACCTCGTCGACCTGTCTCCCACCGAGTACCGCATCCTCGAATACCTCATCCATCGGCCCCGTGTGATCGTCTCCAAGCGTGAGCTTCTCGAACACCTGTACGACTTCACCTGGGAGCACCACTCCAATGTCATCGAAGCACACGTATCCAACCTGCGCAAGAAGCTGCGCCTGACCACAAATACCGAGGTTCTTGAGACCTATCGTGGACGCGGATACCGTCTCACCGCCGACGGTGGTGTATGAAGTCGCAATCCATCATCCGGCGTACCATGCTGCTGGTGCTGGCGACAGAGTTGCTCTGCGCTCTCGTGTTCTCGGGTTCCGCTCTATGGCATGAGTGGCACACCCGCATGCATGCTTTCGATGTCACGCTCAATGGCCGGTGCGACTCCATTCTCGGCGCGGCCCAGGACGCAGAAGACCCCGGAGACAGCATCCGGATCGATCCCGCCGACATCAAGATTCCCTCCTCCGACGTCTACGCGGTCTACGATGGCGGCGGCCAGCTCATTGGGTCGTCACCCAACGCTCCCGCGGCTCTGATAAACCGAAGCCGCGAGGGCTTTTCCGACAGACATCTGGATGGCCGCGACTACCGCGTATATGAGCACACCGCACTGAAAGTTATCGACCGCGACGAAAACGACGGCGCAGGCGTGAAGCGCTCGCTCACCATCCTATACGCCGCTCCGACGGCGCACATCTGGCACGAGATCATGGAGGCCGCCGGTTTCTACACCTTGACCGGCCTGGCGCTTATGGCCGCCACGGCATTGCTGCTCATCATGTTATTGCGAAGAGTGTTGCATCCGATCGAAGAGCTGGCGACACGGGCCGCCGGTGTTTCTAAAGAAGCTCTGCACTTCGAAGCACCCGCGTCTGCATTGCAGGTAAAGGAACTGGCCCCGCTGGCGCAGGTGCTTTCCAACACCGTGAGCCGTTTGCGCAGGGCCTTTGAGAATGAACAGCGTTTCGTGGGAGACGCCGCTCACGAACTCAAGACCGCCGTAGCGGTTGTGCGCTCGACGATCCAGGTCCTCGCGATGCGCTCACGCTCCACCGTGGAGTACACCCAGGGTCTCGACCGCCTTCTCCAGGACAATCAGCGCGTCGAAGATCTGGTTTCCCGCATGCTCACACTGGCGCGCATGGAGCAGCAGAGCGATCCGGAAGACATTGTGACCGATCTCGGCGACGCTGTCTCTAAAGCTATCCACAATCTGGCCTCATTCGCCGAAACACGCTCGGTCTCGATTCTGTCGGCAACAGAAGCGAATGTTCGCGTTCGTCTCTCCACGGAAAAAGCTGAAGTCCTCATCTCCAATCTCATCGTGAATGCCGTGCAACATAGTACGGCTGGCGCACAGGTAAGAGTCACGGTCGAACAGCGCGCCGGAAAGGCCCTGTTGCAGGTACGCGATACAGGTGCCGGCATCGCGGAAGAAGCTCTCCCGCACATCTTTGAACGTTTCTACCGTGAAGACTCCTCCAGGAGCAGAGACACCGGAGGTGCCGGCCTGGGATTGGCCATCTGCAAGTCCATCGTCCACTCTGCCGGCGGTACGATCAGTATGGAAAGCACCCCGGGAGTGGAGACAGTCGCACACGTTTCCTTCAGTTTGAATTAAGCAGCCACAACGAAACTAAATCTGCCATCCTCGGCAAAGGAGACTTATGCACTTCTCGAAGCACCTTCTCATTTCTCTCTGCGGCACAGCGCTTCTCGCGTGCGCCGCCACCACTCTCTGTGCGCAGGAGCCGTATAAGGTCGTCGATCACTGGAAGATAGGCGGCAGCGGCGGATGGGACTATCTGCTCGTCGACCCTGGCGCTCATCTGCTGTATGTCACCCACGGCGCGCGGGTCGAAGTGCTCGATACCAAGACCGGCAAAACGGTCGGCGCCATCACCGGCCTCAAGGGCACGCATGGCGTCGCACTCAATCCCGACGGCAAGGTCGGTTACATCAGCGACGGCGGAGCCAACAGCGTTATCGTGTTCGACCGTAAGACATTCGCCACGCTCGCCACAGTCGCAGCCGGCACTAACCCCGACGGCATCGCATTTGAGCCGGTAACGAAGACTGTATGGGCCTTCAACGGCCGCAGCAAAAACGTCACTGTCATCGACACAACATCGAACACAGTCGCCGCCACTATCGCTCTGCCGGGCAAGCCGGAGTTTCCCCAGGCCGACGGCAAGGGAAACGTCTTCGCGAACATCGAAGACAAGAACAGCATCGTGGCTCTCGATGCAAAAGCAAAAAGTATCACAGCGACATGGCCGCTCAGCGGATGCGAATCGCCTTCAGGGCTCGCCATCGACCGCGCACATGGCCGTCTCTTCACAGTATGCGATGGCAAGAAGATGGCAGTCATCGACACCAAAGCAGGCAAGCAACTCGCGACCGCCAGCATTGGAGACGGTCCTGATGCTGCCGGGTACGACCCAAAACATCAGCTTGCCTTCAGCTCTAACGGAGACGGCACGTTGAGCGTCGTCGACGCCGCCCACGGCTACAAGACGATCCAGTCTTTGCCCACTGCAAAAGGCGCGCGCACCATGGCCTACGATGAAGATGCGGACCGCGTGTATCTCGTGACCGCGGAGTTCGGTCCCCGGCCGGAGCCCACAACCGCAAATCCAAGACCCCGCCCCGCCGTCGTCCCGGATAGCTTCTCTGTCATCGTCGTCGGCCGCAAATAACTGGCAGGCAACTTGCCGCATCGATCAACACCCGGCATCCACTTCGGTGGATGCCGTTCTTCTTCACTTGTCCTTCAGCTTCGATTCAGCTTCGACCGATACCATCAACCTATGCTCCTGAAGCTCTTGCGCTTTGCTCTTCTGATCATTTTCCTTCCGGCTCTTTCAGCAAACGCGCAGGAACATTTTTCGGTCCACGGCTCGATCACCGACAGTACAGGAGCGGCGGTCCCAGGCGCGACCGTTTCCGTCGAGACGTCAGCCGGCAAAGTTCTGTTTACCGGCCGCTCCCAGGCAAACGGCAACTTCGATTTCTCAGGCCTGCCATCCGGCAAATTCGTGCTTTCCGTTCCCTCTCAATCGGGCTTCGCCGCAACATCCGTGCCGCTTTCCGTTACCGCAAATGTTACGGGTATACACATC
>Ga0134125_10002005_pt1 | contig 24473 bp, 32 predicted proteins | sample KB31751_FD_96464 | JGI IMG/M metagenome (GOLD analysis project Ga0134125, IMG submission 96464) | Terrestrial soil microbial communities with excess Nitrogen fertilizer from Kellogg Biological Station, Michigan, USA - KB3-175-1 | ecosystem: Environmental > Terrestrial > Soil > Unclassified ...
GGTGCTAGAAGAAGAAAACAGAAGTCGTATAGATAGCATTGAAAGCCGTAATCCTGGCAGGAGGCCGTGGGACGCGGGGAAGACCATTTACAGATTATATTCCAAAAGCCATGATTCCGGTCCAGGGACGACCACTTGTTTATTACATTGCCAAATATCTTGCCAAGTTAGACATCATTGATGAAATAATCATACTGGGAGATTTTTCAGGCATTGGAAAGCAAATCGAAAAATATTTTGAAAACCATGTCTCATTTAAGAAGCAAATAAAATTTGTCCAGGATTCACAGAGTGGAACTGGCGGAGACCTTGTTCACCTAAAATCATCACTTGGAAAAAGCAAAGAATTCTTGTTGTGGTTTGTAGACAATCTGTGTCCAGTAGATATACCCAAGATGTATCAATACCACAAGGATTCAAAGACATATGCAACAATAGCTGTAAGAAGATACAGAAAAGAAGAGACAGGATTTGCCATAGTAAAAAATGGAATCATTCGAGAATTCAAAGAAAAACCAACAATTGAACTACAGATGGCAGAGTGTCTTGGGATATACATCATAAATTCCAAAATAATTGGTACCATCAAGACAGAAAAACAGAGAAAAAGGAATCTGAATCTTTCTTATGACATTTTGCAACCATTATCCAAGAAAGGAAGCATTGCTGCATATGACATTGGAAAAACCCAATGGCTAGACATTGATTCTCCGACACGTGTTGAGAGAAACAAAGATTTGGTTAATTCAATAATAAAAAAACTCGGCTAGACCTTGTGAGATCTCTCATATTTTACAATCTGGGCTTCATGTTGCAAAGTCATTGCGATATCATCTAGTCCCTCAAGCAAGATCTTTTTCCAGTGTGGTTCTATCTGAAACGGAATTGAGATACCGTCTGCCTTGATTGACTGAGTTTGAAGATCTACTTCAATTTCAGACCTGGTTGAAAATAATTTTTCTAGTATGTCATCTGGAACACGTATTGGCAAGATGCCGTTTTTGAAACAGTTATTGTAGAATATGTCTGCAAAAGAAGTAGAGATTATCACCTTAAAGCCATAGTCATCAAGTGCCCACACTGCATGTTCCCTGCTTGAACCACACCCAAAGTTATCCCTTGCAAGCAAGATCCTAGAATTTTTGTATGCAGGATCATTTAGGACAAAATCTTTTCTGGGAATACCTCCTTGTTCATATCTCCAGTCATAAAACAAGTATTGGCCAAAGCCAGTTCTTTGGATTAGTTTTAGAAATTGTTTTGGCACTATCTGATCAGTATCAACATTTACCTTGTCAAGTGGAGTGGCTAGGCTTTTTATTTTCGTAAATGGTTGCATGCTAGTTCAAATCCAATTCTCTTACATCTACAAAATGTCCATGTATTGCAGCAGCTGCTGCCATGACAGGGCTAACAAGATGTGTACGTCCTCCAGTGCCTTGTCTTCCCTCAAAGTTTCTGTTCGAAGTACTTGCACATCGTTCCCCTGCAGCCAAGATATCAGGATTCATGCCAAGACACATGCTGCATCCAGATTCTCGCCATTCAAATCCAGCATCTTTGAATATTTTATCAAGACCTAGTTCTTCTGCATTTTTCTTTACAAGTTGTGAGCCTGGTACCACCATTGCTCGGACTCGTGCAGAGACCTTTTTCCCTTTTACAACTTTTGCAGCTTCTGTCAAGTCTTCTAGTCTAGAATTTGTACATGAACCAATGAAGACTCTATCAATTACAATGTCAGTAATTGCAGTACCCGGTTTGAGATCCATGTATTGTAATGCCTTTGCAGCACCTTTTTCTTCCTCAGTATTTCCTCCTCCATATTCCTCTGGAAACGGAACGATATCTGTAACATCAGTTGTCATTGCAGGATTTGTTCCCCAGGATACTTGAGGAGCAATGTTTTCTGCACTAAATGTAAAAGATTTATCAAATTGTGCGCTGCTATCTGATTTTAGATTTTCACGCCAGAGATTTACACATTCATCATAATTTTCTGGGGCATATTTTCTTCCACGAAGATATTGGAATGTTTTCTCATCAGGGGCAATCAATCCGGCTCGTGCTCCTGCCTCAATTGACATGTTGCATATGGTCATTCTCTGCTCCATTGTCAATTCAGATATGGTATCTCCACGATATTCAATCACTGTCCCTGTTCCTCCAGCAGTGCCAATTTTTTTAATTATGGATAGAATGATATCTTTTGCAGTTACGGCATGAGGGTTTTTCCTCTTTCCCTTGATATTTATTTCAAAAGTTTTTGGTTTTTCCATCATGATGCACTGAGTTGCCAAGACATGCTCCACATCACTTGTGCCTATTCCAAAGGCAAGTGAGCCAAAGGCTCCATGTGTAGAAGTATGACTGTCACCACAAACAATGGTTGTTCCCGGAAGTGTGATTCCTAGTTCAGGGCCTATCACGTGTACGATACCCTGATTTGGACTGTTGATATCAAATAAAGTGATTCCAAATTCTTTACAGTTTTTTTCAAGTGTCTTGATTTGTGTTGATGATATTTGATCTATGATTGGCAATGACCTGTCACTGGTTGGTACGTTGTGGTCCATTGTTGCAAATGTAAGATCAGTGCGTCTAACTTTTCTCCCGTTTAGACGTAAACCTTCAAAGGCTTGTGGAGATGTAACTTCATGAACAAGATGTCTGTCAACATAGAGTAGTGATCTACCGTTTTCTTCTGTTACAATATGAGAATCCCAAATTTTCTCAAACAAAGTCTTTGACATTTAGATAATATGATCAAGATCGGAGATATAATAGTATAAGAACCAAAAGCTAGGGCTTGTAATTGAATAGACCGCCAGCCTCTATTATTTTGCCAATTAGTTCTGGGAAAGGCTTCATTTTGTAGACCTTGTTCTTAGTCAAGTTCTTTATTTCATTTGCAGAAATGTTTACTTCAAGTGAGTCACTGTCAGAGATGTCCTTGTATGCACTTTCATCAATCTCAATTGGTAGCAAAAATGCTCCATCTACTGCATTTCTGTAAAATATTCTTGCAAAAGACAGTGCCAATACTGCCTTTATTCCAGAATAAGACAATGCTATTGGTGCGTGTTCTCTAGAAGAGCCACATCCAAAGTTTTTCCCTGCAACTATAAAATCACCTGGTTTGACTCGCTTGTGAAAGTCCTTGTCTAGTCCCTCCATCGCATGTGTTGCTAATTCCGCATAATCATGAATCTTCAGGTATGGTCCTGGCAAGATTACATCAGTGTCGATGTTATCACGTTCGTATTTTATTACAGAGCCTTTCATTTTAGATCCCTCGGGTCAGTAATTTTTCCAGTTACAGCAGATGCTGCTGCAACAAGTGGTGATGCAAGATATGTTTGTGATTCAATATGTCCCATTCTTCCTGGAAAGTTCCTATTTGTGGTACTAATACAAATTTCATCTTTTGCCAACACGCCCATGTGAGCTCCACAGCATGCACCACAGGTAGGTGGTCCTACAACTACTCCGGCATCCATGAAAATTTTCAACAATCCCTCATCCATTGCTTTTCTAAATATCGACATTGCTGCAGGCAAGATCTCAGTTCTTATCTTTACTGTTCTTCCTTTGAGAATTTTTGCTGCTGCTTGCAAATCTTCTAGCTTTGCACCAGTACAAGAGCCAATGTATGCTTTATCAAGTTCAACTGAAGACAAGTCACGTGCAACAACAGTATTTTCAGGCGAGAATGGTTTTGCCACAATAGGTTCCATCTCTGAGCCTTCATACTCGTAAATTTTTTCATACTGTGCATCAGCATCGCCATGAACTTCATCATATCTAGTGACACCTCTGGCTGCAAGATAGTCCCGTATTTTTTGATCAGGTTCCACTATACCGCTTTTTGCACCAGCCTCTGTTGTCATGTTTGTCAATGTCAATCTGCTTTCAACAGACATTTCAGATACACCGGTACCCCCAAACTGCATGGTCTTGTATGCAGCACCATCAGTTCCAATGTCACCAATTATTTTTAGTATCAAATCTTTTGCCATCACATGATCTGGAAGTTTTCCATTAATCTTGAAAAATAATGTCTCAGGCACCTTGAACCATATTTTTCCATTCAACAAAACATATGCAACATCAGTATGTCCAAGGCCTGCTGCAAATGCACCTAGTGCACCAGTGGTATTTGTGTGAGAGTCTCCTCCAACATACACCTCACCTGGAAGCACCATCGCCTCTTCATGAGATAGCGTATGGCATATGCCGTACTGGCCCATTCCATATTTGAAATGCTTTTTGATTCCAAATTGCTTTGTGAAATTTGTTAGTAATACAATATTTTGTGCAGATATCTTGTCTGCTGCAGGTACAAAGTGGTCTTCTGCAACCCACACCTTGTCTGGATTCCATAGTTTGTCAATAACCATTCCTTTCTTTCGTAGTTTTTCAAATACTGCCAACACTCCAGGTCCTGATACATCGTGAACCATCACTTTATCTACATTAACAAAAACTACATCCCCTGGCGAAACTTCTTTCTTTCCAGAAGCACGAGCTAGGATCTTTTCAGTAATGTTCAACATCGAAAATCAACTTGCAAGAAATTAAAATGTTTGCAGAACCCTAAATAGTGATTGTCATTTAAAAATAGGCATGTCTCTTACAGTATTACCTGTAAAATCAACATTAAAGAAAGAACCGTTTGACCTGTTTGCAAGTCTTGTAACAGATCTGGAAAATGCAGGCATCAATCCTCAAACTGGAGATGTGCTAGTAATTTCAAGCAAGTATGTTGCAAACTCACAAGGCAGAGTCATAGAGTACAACAAGGTCGTGCCTTCTTCTGATGCAGAACAAGTTGGTAAAAAATTTCGCATAAAACCAAACATTGCAGAAATAATTTTGAGAGAATCAGATACCATATTTGGTGGAATCCCAGGATTTGTAATTACATCATCAGACAATATCATGGCACCAAATGCAGGAATAGACAAGTCCAACACAAAGAACGGAACAATAGTGTTGTATCCAAACGAACCATATCGTGGAGCAGAAGATCTTAGAAGAAAATTTCTGTTAAAGTATAATGTGCATGTTGGTATCATCATTGCAGACAGTAGGCTAATGCCCGGAAGAGTTGGAACTGTGGGAGTTGCAATATCTTGTTCTGGTATCGAGCCTACATCGGATCTTCGAGGTGAAAGAGACTTGTACGGTAATGTTCTCAGGGTGACTTTTCAAGCAGTTGCAGATGATCTTGCATCAATTGCAAACCTGAAGATGGGTGAAGGCTCTGACGCAACCCCATGTGTCCTGATTAGAAATTCAGACGCAAGACTAACAGATAGAAGAATAGGAGAGAATGAGATGGCAATATCCTACGAACAGTGTGTCTATGTTCGTGGACTAGGAACCCGAAATTAAGGCAACTATAGTTTTAATATGGCTGGAAGGGACGCCAAGCTATGGTAGAGTTTCTTACGAAATATCCCAAGACAATGTCTTTCCTAGATGGTAAAAAAGACAAAGTCATGGTGGACACAAAAGGCGTGGAACAACTTACCATAGTAGTTAAGAAAAGTGTAGAAGAATTACTAAAGATCTTTTCAAATGAAGGTTTCACTCATGTAAAATTTGAACACAAGCAAGAAACACAAATCGGTAGCGGTCTTTCTCTTAAGCTAAAAAAGCCATGGGAGATGCACGTAAGACTATTAGAAATGAAGAAAGGCTTTGTTGCAATTCAAGGAGAGGTGGAAGTGTCACGTGACTATCTACAACATCTTTTCTGCCAAAGAACCCCAGTATTTTACGAGATAGAGACATTGCTAAAAAAACACCAGATAGAATACAAGATCTGGAATGAACGAATAAGAAAATATGTCAATACTGTTCTTGACAATTACAAAGTCAAACTTGCAACTCCAAGTTTTCCAGTACTAGCATGGAAACCTATGGTGTATGTCATTGCAACAATAGGCGGATTGTACTTGTTCAAGTATCTCATGACAGTCTAGAATCTGCACACATAGTGAAAGAAAATGAAAGATAAAGATCATCAGTCAGGGGCTAGAGTAATGCTAAACAAGGTGCCCGAGATTACGTTGTTCTTTTGGATAATCAAGATCCTATGCACCACTGTTGGTGAGACAGGCGCAGATTTTTTGAATACGAATTTGAATCTTGGACTTGACGGTGTAACGTTAATCATTGGAACAATGCTGCTGTAGCGCTGGTCTTTCAGTTCAAATTAAAAAAATATGTTCCAGGAACCTATTGGCTTGCAGTTGTTCTAATAAGTATAGTAGGAACTCTCATCACAGACAATTTGACTGATAACCTTGGCATACCTTTGACGGTCACTACCATAATCTTTGCCATCTCACTTTCAATAACATTTGCTGTTTGGTATAAGAAAGAAAAAACTTTGTCAATACATACAATCATCACTACCAAAAGAGAGGCGTTTTATTGGCTAACAATTCTGTTTACATTTGCACTTGGAACAGCCGCAGGGGACCTATTAGCTGAGACCATAAACCTTGGATACTTGCCCTCTGCAATCATTTTTGGAGTTCTAATTGCATCTGTTGCAATAAGTCATTTTGTTTTCAAGGTAAATGCCATCTTGGAATTTTGGATAGCATACATCCTAACTCGTCCTCTTGGAGCTTCGATAGGTGACTACCTCTCGCAAGATTTGGGCAACGGTGGCTTGGGATTGGAACTGTAATCACAAGTATTATTTTCCTTGCTACGATCTTGGCTACAGTCATCTATCTGACTATAACAAAAAAAGACGTCACTAGAAAACAGACTTGAAAAATCCTGTAAGACTCACTACAAATTTGTAATTGTATGATACACACTTCTGTTATTTTTCGTGGTGTTACACATTGATTGTTAGAAATTTATGAACGGCGAGTTTTCTTCTTTCTGTTTTTACTAGAGTTGTAGGCAAAAAAGCCAAGCATTATCCCAATAATAATAGTCACTACAACTATGCCCATTAAAATTGATGGACTGATATGAGAAGCATCCATAGAAATCAAGTATTGAAATCAAGTTAATTAAGATTCTAATTGAATATCTGTAAAACTTCTACATTCTTTATTACAAACAATTACGATCCAGTCAAAAGACGGTCATAATTTAGAAACATCTCTTTCTATTTTGTTGCCTTCTTTATCTACAAAGTAGTAGGTATCATGGCCATCATTTTCAAAATGTAATGTAAAGCTCTCATCTAAATCGTCTAATGTATCGCCTCGGACTTGAAATCCACATTCGACACAAATTCCCCTCATGTCCCTATTCATATTACTTTTTTACTTTATCATTTCTTATTATTAAACAAGATCTAGGTTTTCAGTAATGATGACAATATGTGATTACAGACCAACTAAAAGTCGACTATAATTTTAAAGTCTTAGGTTTGGGTCCTGTTGAGATTGAGTACGATATTGTCCTAATTTCAGTTCAATGCCCTTGAGGGGTTTTGTTCACTTAGTTTTGTTCCCTCCTTTAAAAGACATACAGAGTTTTCATGGTCTAAATTCTAAAACTAAGTTTCATTCTATAGAAGATCAATATTGACATCATGCTTGCCAACAATATCGGAATCACAAAGGGAAATTCCGGTATGGCCAATGATTGCACCTGCGTATTTTCCATACTAGAATTTTCAGAAAGGGTTATAGGAATTATGTCTGAATATCCTATTACATTTTCCGTGCGGATATTGGGTTCATATGGAGAACAACCAAAATTATCCCCGGTATTAAAATCGTCAAAAATTTTAGGATTAACCTCTGATTTGTTAAGCCCTACTACTATCGGATAATAGTGTCCACAGAACCCTGTGTACATTTCAAATGTTCCAATGGTGTTATTTTTAGGAGTTATTGTATAAGTAATATTGTTTTTGAGTTGGTAAAAAGTCATGTTAAGAAAACTTGGATTTGCCATAACGATAATTGAGCTCGATGGTCCTCCAGAATTTTGAACAGGATATATAGAAGGATACATGGTCCAATTGCCAATTCTAGAAAATGTATATTCAATATTTATCTTGGCAGAAGAATTTGCTTTCATGAACAATACAGAATTATCTGCAGATGCAAGACTAGAAGCAAATGATGCAGAAAGGACTACGGCAATTAGTGAGATATAAAGAAAATTCTTCATAATAGTTATTCTCAAGACAGATTGAAAAATCATACTTTAAAAAGTCTTTATCGTTCGGGTATTGAACTAATTTGACCAAACCCACCCCCGGTATTGCGTATTGTAATCTAAGATGTAGAATACAACATTGTTGAATCTGTAAGACTCGAACTCTCACATGTCTGAACCCAAATAATTAACAAATCACAATCAGAAAACTATTTACCGGCTGTGAACCTTTAATTAGAAATTTTTCTCATTATCTGTAAATGAGTACACCAAAGCTTCCACTGTACTTGGAATTTTATGGTATCTCCCCATGGGAATTGGAAGTTATCTTTAGCTTGCTACACAATCAGTTTAACGTACAAGAAGATCCCAATGCAGAACAAGAAGAAGACTATACAACCATGATTAGTGTGACATTTCCTCTTGAATTCAATGAGATTTTTTTCAAACAATTTGGTGTGCCGCGATGGGACAAACTAAAGGGCATCATAAAAGAGATGAAGAGACGACGCGGAGGAGGAAAGAGTTTACGGGTTTACATCAAATTCACAGGCAAGCCAAGCATTGTATTTACAATAGATCTTGACGACAGGCGCTCATTTGATACGTCAATAGACAAGATTGATTTTGTGATAGAATTGTTACCGTATCATTTAGATCCAAAAAAAATGCCACAAAACACCACATTGGTTTCATATCAGTTTGATGACATCATTGGAAGATGGAACATTAATGCAGATGCAGAAGACAGGACGTATCACTTTGTAGAAAACGAATGGAAGATTACTTGATCTCTTTTTCCAGAGGTTCAAGCATTGACTGCAGTTCACGATATTTTTTTTCAATAAAATCTAGAGATTCTTCCAATTTCTTGGATTTTCCATACTTGTATCTAATAAGCTCCCTGTGTCTCCAAAAGTTTTTTCCCTCTCCAACAGATAACGTACTAAAGTAGTCAGGGCCTTTTAGGCTATCAGGAATCTTGATGTTAAACGGAAAAAGAAATTCTGCCATAAACCATTCATCACCATCAGGATAGTCAGAACCAGTATCGATATCAAAAAAGAGGTGCAATAGATTTTCTTGCATCAGTCCATCATCTCTGATCGTAGGATGTTTTACATTTGATTTTTTAAAATCTAGTTTTACAAGGTTTGGTTCAAAATATCCATCAATGATAGATTTTCGGAATATCTTGTTTACTTCTTCCAGATTCAAACTAGAACTACTCTTTTCTAGAACATGCTAATAACTTATATCATTATTGGAAACGAGAAATTTTAGCAGGTTAGGGGAGACATGCCTAACAAAATTAGATTTCTAGAGCATCTAGCATTTTCGATATGTTAGTTATTGACTTGCCTCCAGACGAGATTTCTTGGTATGCAGGAGGGTTTTCAAGATAGTTTGGAATCCTTCCTGCCATTCGCTCGTCATAGGGTGCAATTATTTCGTTTTTGTAGAATATTCCAGTTGGAATCTTTGAATCCCACTCGTTTGACTTTATCAAGGCCTGGGTGAGCTTTTCATTTTCTTCTTCAGGTGAATCAATGTGAACAAGTGGATCATAGCCAGTATCTTCAAGCTTGTAGATTCTTGGCATGGGCTTGTTTGTCATTTCATCAATGTTATCCAGTCCTGAAAACCAGTCTCTTGTATTGATATCATTGTATGTTGGACACGGCTGTAGCACATCAAGAAATGACAGGCCCCGATGTTTTACTGCTGCAATTATCAGATCCTTTAGTTGTCTTACATCATATGCATATCCCCTTGCAACAAACGTATACCCACTTGCAATTGCAAGTGCGATTGGGTTTACTGACTGGTTTACATTTGGCTCTGGAAGAGACTTGGTCTTTAATCCAAGTTTTAGTGTAGGCGATGCTTGTCCTTTGGTCAGGCCATAAACTCCATTATTGAATATGATGTATGTCATGTCCACATTTCTTCTGCCAGCTGCAACAAAATGTCCCGCACCAATTCCCAATCCATCACCATCTCCACCAGCTGCAATTATTGTCATCTCAGGATTTGCAAGTTTTGCACCCTGTGAAAATGCGAGTACCCTACCATGTAACGTATGAACACCATATGTGTTGATGAAATGCGAGGTCTTACCAGAACAGCCTACACCAGAAAATATTGCAGCCTTGTGTCTTGGGACTTCCATTTCTGCAAGAGCCATTTGAATTGCACTTACTATACCAAAATCCCCGCATCCAGGACACCAGTCATTGTGGACTTCGGTTTTGTAATCTGCTAAATTAGACGCCATATGTTAGCACCTGCTTTTTCTCTGCCTTGTTGTCGATAATTTTTTTAACAGAATCAAAAACCTCATTACAAGTCATTGGTCTTCCAGTGTATTTTAATATGTAATAGTCAACCTTTCTGTCCAAGTGTTCATTAAGCAACGAACCCAGTTGGCCGGCTTGGTTTGCTTCAATGTCTATGATTGTCTTGACCCCCGAAAGTAGCGATTGCACGTATCCAGTAGGAAATGGATGTAACATCTTGATTTGAATAAATCCAACCTTGTATCCCTCTTTTTTTAGCATGTCAATGGCATCCAAGATTGGACCCTTGGCAGACCCCCAGCTGATAATACAAAAGTCTGATATTCCATAGTTAATAGCCTGGTCTTCTTTTGGTATTTGTTCCAGTGCAAGCTCTAGTTTGTGTGCACGCTTGTCCATCTTGTAGATACGATTTTCAGGATCTTCGGATATGTGTCCTTCCTGATCACTTTCATCACCAGTATTCCAGAATATTCCATTTTCAAGCCCTAGTCTTGATCTTGGAGAGATTCCATCCGGAGATGGTGTAAATCGTTTGTATCCTGCATCTTCAATTTTTTCCAATAGTTTTCCACGCTGTATCGTTATTTTGGTTGAATCAAATCTTGGTACCGTTGATACCGTACTTGCAATGAATTTGTCCATCATGTGTATAACAGGAATTTGGTAGACATCAGCAAAGTTGAAACATTTTGCAGTATCATAAAATCCCTCTTCAGTATCCCCTGATGCATATACGATTCTTGGAAAATCTCCGTGTCCTGCATGTATTGCAAACAGTAGATCATCTTGTCCATGTCTTGTAGGAAGACCAGTTGAAGGGCCACTTCGCTGATACAAAGTTACAACAATCGGTACTTCGTTTATCCCAGCCCAACCAAGAGCTTCTGCCATAAGGGAAAAGCCTGGACCAGAGGTACTTGTAGAAGATCTAGTTCCCGTCAAGGATGCACCAATAATCATTCCAATTGCAGATATCTCATCTTCTGTCTGCACAACTAGCGTAGATCCTGTCGGTTGTTTTCCACCTCAAAAATTTCATTTGATTCCAAAAATACACTTTCATCGGACGCAGGAGTGATTGGATAGTACGACTGGAACCTACAGCCACAGGCAATTTTCCCAAGACTTGTAGATTGAAATCCTTGAACCAGCATGGTATGTTCTTCTTTTGGAATTTGTGGTAACTGGTACTTGAATTTCGAATATTTTACAGTGGCAAGGTTGTAAGCATAGTTTGCTGCGACTTTGTTCATCTCTGCAATCTCTGCTTTTCTTGAAAATATTGTTCCCACAGATTTGAGTAATGTATCAGGAGGCAACCCCAACAAACCAAGAGACACAGAAACAGCAAGAACGTTTTGCATACGAAACATGCCTCGTATCTTTGGATTTTTGGTTTCATCAGACAGATTAGCCAGAATTTCTCTAAAAGATACAGGATATAGTGTGATTCCTCGTTCCTTGGCCTCATCAAGCAGGCCCTGAATTGTAAATGGTTTGTTTTTTGATGTAAGATATTTTTTGAGACGTTCCTTGAATTGCGCATCAAGTGTATGAACCTCATCCATTTTCATTCCAGTCAACTCAGATTCATACACAATTGCACCATCATCGAACACATCTTCGACATGTCGAAATATTGTCTCGGCATCAAACCCTACAAGCATTGTAATTCCACTCACATTTGATCGAACTGTCTTGTCAGAGACTCGGACTCCAAAATAGCTGTGCTCACCCTTTATGTTGGAATAATACTCTCTTTTCCCAAATACTTTTAGTCCACAACCAGCACATGCACCAGCAAAAATGTTTGCTGCAGTTTCAACACCGCCACCTTGAGGACCACCAATAACCCAAGTTAAATCAATAGAAGACATGTTGAACCTAGACGCTCATCAAATATTAATAATGCTATAAATGTCAAATGAAAAGTTATCCGCCAGTAGCTGCATCAAACAATGCACATTCACATTTATCACGTTCTCCACAAAATGGACAAACACACACGCATTTTTCTATAGGATTTCTACACTGTACACAAATCGCAAATTCTTCTTTGTGCTTCAATTGTATATGATTACCAGGATTAATTATAAAGAGTTGTTGTAATGAAAAAAGTCTATTTGTAGAATTTTACTCATAGTTAGATAATTTATCATAACACGCTTAAAATTGCCATTTACCGTTATCAAGATAGTTGAAAATTCTACTTACCAGAAAGATTCATGATTTTGCCATAAAGGAGCTCAAAAAAAGATACGATGTCGAGATCCACACAGGAAGCATTCCAATGCCAAAAAAGTTGTTGATATCAAAAATCAAGGACAAGGATGGTCTTGTCTGTTATCCGTATGATACAATCGACTCTGATGTAATCAATGCTGGAACCAAACTCAAAGCAATTTCCACGTACAGTGTGGGCTATGATCATATAGACATCAAGACTGCCTCAGAAAGAGGCATTGTTGTAGGATACACACCAGAAGTGTTGACAAGGGCCACTGCCGATCTAACCATGGCTTTGATGTTATCACTTTTTAGAAGAATACCAGAAGGTGACAAACTGATTCGAAATAACAAATGGAGAACAGTATTTGGTCCATACGAGTTTCTTGGAACTGACTTGTACCAGAAGACACTAGGCATATTTGGAATGGGAAGAATAGGAAAAGCTGTTGCACAAAGAGCAGCAGGTTTTGAGATGAATGTAATATATCACAACAGAACCAGATTGTCAAAAAAAGAGGAAAAAAGGCTTGGAGTACGATACGTATCACTAGACAATTTGTTTGGTACCAGTGATGTAGTAAGCATACACTCTCCACATACACCACAGACTCATGAGATTGTAAATTTGAAATTGTTCAAGAAAATGAAAAAGACTGCGTTTTTAATCAATACATCACGTGGTAAAATAATAAATGAAAAAGATCTTGTCATCGCACTAGAAAGAAAAATAATTTCAGGAGCAGGTCTTGATGTGTTTCAAAAGGAACCAATAGATTCCAACAATCCAATTGTAAAACAAAATAACGTAATAGTAATGCCTCATAGTGGCAGTGCAACTGTTGAGACAAGAAGAAAAATGGCAGAGATTGCAGTCAAGAATCTAGTGTCTGGACTTGCAGGCAGAAAAATGGTTTACCAAGTCAAAGCACAAGTCAGCAATTTACAAATCAAAGCTCAATCAAGTCATTAGGATCGACTTTGATACAGCTAGTACCCACAGGCTTTAGACCAGTAAAACTAATCGTCCCTTGTGGAACTTTGCCTTCTTTTTGCAATATTTCCAACTTTTCCGTAAATGCAGTTTTGTGGATATCGCATGTTACTCCAACCATATATTCAGCATCGTTTGATTTTACAGAAATTGCAAATTCTGGAGGCATGGGGCAATCCCGCCCCTTTTTTCGAATAGAGCAACGTTCTGGGAACATGTATCTACTTTTTTCATTTTAGAATATTAATCTATGAGATGCTTCAAAATAGGCACACGCCCAGACTGGCAAGTCTTGAAGCAGATTTGGCACGTAGGAGAAATCCTACGCAAGGCTTTTCATTGTTATACGGTATTCTGTAGAGTAAAATGACAGATGACACATCTCGTAAACCTACCAGAAATAACACACGACGATATGTCATAATCGGATTAGCTTGTGTAGCCGTTATTGCGACCTTGTTTGTTTATCAAAGTACAAATTCCAAGACTCAAGCCCCCGTTCAAGCTCAGGATATGTCTAGTACCATAAAATCAGAACAAACTACCCAAACCGTTCAATCAAGTTACACACCTCAAGAACCAAACATGACTCTAACAACAATCAATATTGCATTACTTGAACAAGACATACACAAAATAGCAAACCAAGCAAGACAAACAAATGGCGTGCAACCCATCAATTATGATCTTAAACTTTCGGATATAGCTAGGACACACAGTCAAGACATGGCAATACACCAGTTCTTGTCAGACAACACATACGAAGGTGGCCACAATTTGAATTACAGATACACATTTGCAGGATACAATTGTAAAGCTAGTTCATCAGAATATTCCACAAGTAATGAAAATATTGCAGTAGTTACTGCGCAAGGCAACGAAACACAGATTGCACAACATATCGTCAACACATGGTTAGATACTGTTGCAGACCGTAACAATATCTTGGATAGTGGACATCAAAACGAGGGTATTGGCGTAGCGTTGACAGAAAATAAAATGGCAGTTTATGCAACTGAAGATTTATGCTAATACCGTTGACAGATGTTATTTTGTGAGTTTGCACCTGCTAGATTTTAAAAAATTAGGTTTAGAATTTAAATAATCAAAATTAAGGCGCCGGGAGAGAGATTTGAACTCTCGTACCCTTGCGAGTACGCGCTTTATGGTATTATTACTAATTTCCAGGCGCGCGCCCTACCAGGCTAGGCGACCCCGGCATCGTTTCGCCAATTCAATTTCGTTGTCAAATCCACCATATATTACTGTAAGAGATTATCATTTTGCAAACTTTATTTTGTAAACAACGGCAACTGTCATAGAACCTATGAATGGCGCAGTCAAGTATAACCACAGGTCATTAACATAACCAGATAATATCGCAGGTGCCAAAGACCTGGCAGGATTCATAGATGCTCCAGAGATGAATGCAAAAAAGAAGATGTCAAGGCCTATCATTGCACCTATTGCCATGCCACTAAAACCCTTCAACCCCTTGGTATGTACAACAACCAGGATTACTGCCATCAATAATGCCGTAACCAGAACTTCAATGCCTATAATGAGCACAATGGAAAAATGATAATCTGGTGCATTTGCTCCAAGATTTGCATCAATTCCTATCACATACTTGACAAAGACACTTGCCAACAATGCACCAATTATTTCTGCACCAAGATACAATGGTAAGAGATTTTTTGGCAAATGTCTTGTTATGAGAAATCCAAGTGTTACTGCAGGATTAAAGTGTGCCATAGATACTTTACCAAATGCATATACCATTAGTGCAACTGCAACTGCTGGTGCCAAGGCAACAAACCACAATCCAAATGTTCCAGCATATTTTGCATCTAAAACTACAGACCCTGTAGCAAATACAACTATGACAAATGTTCCAATTAATTCTGCAAAAAATCTCTTTTGATTAGAGGTTAATTTGCTAGTTAGATTCAAGAGTTGTGACAAGTTCTTTTACCTTTAATTCAATGTTATCTCTAATCTCACGCACTTTCTCAATTGGCTTTCCCTTTGGATCTTCAATTCCCCAATCTTGAAAATTACCTAAAAATACAGCAGGACATTCTGTTTGGTCTATACAACCCATGCTTACCTTTAGAAATGATGCACGAATCAATTCTTCAGATAATTCCTTTGGTCGTTGTTTGCTAATGTCTATCCCAACTTCTTTCATGGCATCTATTGCAATAGGATTAATCTCTGGTGTGGGTCTTGTTCCAGCACTGATTGGAGCCCATCCCTTTGGAGCATACTTTCTAAAGAAACCTTCCGCTATCTGGCTTCTTCCAGCGTTTTCTACACACACAAACAAGACCTTCTTTTCAGATTTTGATTTTCCAAAGAATTTCATAATGTTCACTTTATCGCCCTTATGACAAGACTGGTGATTTTCCTTCCATTTACCTTCTCACCTTCCATGTACACCCTCTTGTCTAGAATGTTAACATCCTGAAAACCAGCGTTTGTGATACTCTCCACATAATGTTTTTGTGTCAATGCACCATCTATGCAACTACACCATTGTTCTGCATTGATCTGGCCCTGTTCAAGTTCTAGATCTGTCACCAGATCAGAAATCACCATTCTCCCACCATTTTTCAATATTCTATGAATCTCCCGGAATGCACTTGTCTTGTCCGAAGTAAGATTAATCACACAATTACTAATTACTACATCAACTGTACCATCATCCACTGGGATGTTTTTTTCAACATCTCCCTTTCTAAATTCCACATTAGCATAATTGCTGCTTTTTGCATTTGCCTTTGCTTTTTCCAACATTTCGTCAGTCATGTCAATACCAATTACCTTTCCTGATTTTGACACCTTGTTTGCAGAAAGGAATGCATCAATTCCTGCACCTGAGCCAATATCTACAACAGTTTCACCTTCTTTGAGATTTGCAAACTTTATTGGTGCGCCACATCCAACACCCAAAATGGATTCCAGTGGAATTGTTTTCAATTCTTCTTGGTCATAACCAATTATTTTAGCAGCATCAATAGGAGAATCACTGGTACCACATTCTCCTGGCATACAACAACAATCAGAATTGCCAGTTAATGCAATCTTGCCATATCTTTCTTTTACCTTCTCTTTGATTTGTTCAGCCATGGATTAGTTTACAAAGTAAACCATTTAAGTTGTCAAGGAGAAACAATAACAGTTGGTGTAAAAATGGAAACTAAAAGAAAATCACTCCCAATGGTTAAAGATAGTTGCAATTTTGACGGATATGATGCCTCTTCTCTAATGTCAGAGACATCCAGGCTTAGAAAGATAATTACAAAGAGGGGCACACTTGAGATTTTAATTCCTTTGTGCTGCACAACACAACCCGTAAGATACAAACAATTCAAGCAAGCTTTGAAGGGAATCAGCAGTAAGACACTTGCTACAAGATTAAAAGAACTTGAAAAAAGCGAAGTGCTGGAAAGGTTGTCTTATAATGAAATTCCACCAAGAGTAGAATACAAACTTACCAATAAAGGACAGGAACTAGTTGAGTCCATGATAGACCTTTTACAATGGATGAAAAAATGGTCAAAATCAAAATAAATGTCATATAAAATCAAGAAATCAGCAAAATCATTTTACAAGAAATTTATTTGAAAATATTTATCGTAACAGACTTTTTCAATATTTCACCTGAATCTAAAGATGCACTTGAAATTATTTTATAGCGTCCCTGATACGTTTTGCTTCCATCTGTTTTGATTTGATCCCATACAAAGTTTTTTTCCTCGTTAGGACCTAGCTTGGAAACCACCTGAGCAGATATTGGAGTGTATATTATGGTACCATCAAGTTGTGCAATTTTCAGACCATATGACGCATCTGAAAACGTGAGTGGTACCGTTCCCGAGTTTATTATTTTTATACGAACTGATTCCCCAAGATGATAGTTGATCTTTTCCGGAATAATAGTCAGAGACGGTCCTTCTGTATAGACTAGAGTAGGAATTTGATTTGCAACCTGTGAGAGATAGATGCCTAACATTCCGGCAGCAACCAGTCCCACGATGAAAAATATGGCTGCACCTTTTGGTATCAACTTGAAAAATTCAAGTTTGATTCCTTTTTAATTGTTAACTACTGCCTTTGATCTCCAACTTTTCGGATATGTATTTGGAGCCATAATGATTCTTTTTATCTTAAAGGCAAAGCCTTTGGTGTTTTCAACAATTTCATCTTCGTCAAGGGTGGCTTCTGCTAGTGCTACCACCTCACCTTTTTGTGTGTATATAGCAACAAAATCTCCACGCTTTAGTCCAGGTGAGATTTCCAAGATTCCAGGTATTGCAAGCTGTGCCCCATGACACAATGCATCAACTGCCGAGTCTCTTATTACAACAGACTTTATCTCGCTTAACGTAAATTCTATTGGCATCATTATTCTACGTAGTTTTGTGTCATCACCATTTTCTTTCCACAAGGCATATGCATCAACAAGGTCATGCATTTTCACTAGATTGGAATCCTCGTTAAAGTGCCCTACCCTAGTTCTCCTAAGTTCTATCATTGTTGCACCCTCGCTAAGAATTTCTCCCATGTCATAGAAAATTTTCCTTACATAGGTTCCTGCTTCACATAAAATTCTAAGAAGCAACAGTCTTTCTTTTTGTTCTATGACTTCAATTTCATATACATGTCTGATTCTAGTTTGCCTTGATACGGCAGATCTTTGCGGTGGTTTTTGAAAGATTTTGCCTGTTAGTTGCTTGAGTACATCAGCTAGTTTTTCCGGAGGCGGAAGTGTATGTAGTCTCCCAAGAGCATGATATTCTTTTGGTCCAAGCAATAAAACTATGAGAGCTTTGGTTGCCTCTCCCAGTCCTATTGGTAAAAGTCCAGAGACTTGAGGGTCAAGTGTTCCACTGTGACCTGCCTTTGGAACGTGCAGTATTTTTTTCACCCATGCCACAGTCTCATGGCTTGTTGGACCGTTTGGCTTGTCTAGTAAGATAAAACCATATTCCAAAAGTTGTTCAATTGATCTCTTGTCATAATATGTACCATAGACATCATTTGTGATGTCTTGGTCTATCACTCTAAGATTTTGTAATTGTTTGAGAGTCATAGTAATTTTTCACCGCATTTTTTGCTTGCTCAAGAACTTGGGCAGGTCCAAGATTATCAGTATTTATCACAGCATTGAACACAGAAAGATCTTCACCAAAGTTAAAACCATAAAGCTTGTGATATAATGTCTTGTTTTCATCATATCTCTTTTTGACTATCTCAAGTGCATCTTGCATAGAAATGTCATCTCTCATTGTCATCCTTTTGGCACTGTCTTCGCGCGAGCCTGCAAGCCAAATTTTGATGCCGTCCTTTACTAGCCAAGGCAATGTGTAGCTTGTTATGATTACATTCTCAGTCAAAAATATTTTTTTTAGTTTTTCATCTACCTGTTTGTCAAATTCAGGATTTTTTTTTCTGATATTTAGAAAATTCATTCCTTCTTGAGTATCCCAAAAATCATCCCTGTCAGTCTCAAAGCCTTGATCTTTTGCCATTTCTTTTAGCACATCGCCCCCACTCAAGTACTTTAAACCAAATTCATTTCCCAGTCCTTTTGCTATTGTAGTCTTTCCAATGGCTGGTGGACCAGAAATTATTACTGAGCGAAGCAATTTAGCTTGTATCCATTGTAGTTTTTGTAACTCTCATTATGATACCACTAAAGGCAGCAGATGAAAGGAAGTACCATGCCCAGAAATACAATTCATTTACATGATGACACACACTTGGATGGCCAGCAAGTTGAGATTCTGCCACCTTGGCTGCAGTACAGGTCAATTCGAAAAATCCCCCAGGGATAAAGTTTAGCGATATGGGTGCGACTGCAACAGTATAAGCAAATAATGGAGGAAGCACAAAATAAAACACAAGTATCAATGGAAGAAATGTAATCATCATTGGTCTCATGTTCATCTGCATCACTTCCATGTTCATCTTGTTCATGTATGCAGATTTTTTGTTGAGCTCATCTGTCTTTGCCAGATCTTTTGATTTGAATGCAGCCATTCTTTCCTTTTGCCAAGCCCTTGTTTCTTTTAGAAGCCTTTTGAGTTTCTCTTGGTCTACCATCTTTCGTTTTATCAGTGCATTAAGCAGGTTGAGTCCTACAGAAATGCCCATGATACCAAAGGCAGAAGCAATCATTCCCTTTACTATAGGATTTGCACTTCCCAGTGGTCCCTTGCTCAGTCCAGGTATCTGGAGTGCTATTGAATTTATGAAATCGAAAAATATGCTATGTTCCATTGTTAAACCCCATTGCATTTAGAATACCTCGTGCCGCTTCATCAACTTTACCTTCGGTATTGAGAACCATCTTAATTGGCGAACCACAAAGTATTGAGCAAGTTGACAGCATTGCGCTTGTAACATCAAGTTCTTTTTTTATGGCATCAATTGATACAATATCTCTAGTTCTACTGGTATCAGTCATTCTACGATTATAGATCTCTTCAGGTCGTGCGGTTATCATGATAAAACTATCAGGATTAAGAATTTCTAAAACATTGTGTGGAAGTCCAGGATAAAACCCCTCTTTTGTGGAAATAAACGCATGTGTATCCACAATTATCACGTCATCTGCTATAGAGGATATGGTTCTTGCAGCAGTAGATTGTAGTTCCTTTTGTTCCTTGACAGAGAGTTTTCTCAAATCATCTCTATTTTGGACGCCTTTCTTTTTTGCTTCATCAAACATTACTGTTCCAAAAATTGAGACACTTACCTTGATACTTTTTTCTTTTAACAGCTCCACTACACGCGATACGACGGTAGTTTTTCCAACGCCTGGAATTCCTACAATGATTACTTTCTTACTTTCTGCCAAGCAATGCACCCAGGGTAGGCATTACTTCCTCGACTCGTTCTCGAACAAGTAAATTGTAATAGTTAATCAAGATATCAACTGTCAACAACATTCCTGTCCCTGATCCAAATGTTCCAAGTACATCAGATGTACCGGCCAACAATCCCAGTATGATAGAACCGATTATAGTAACAGACGGAATGTATTTTTGAAGTAGATTTTCAACAGGCTGGTTTGAACGTCTAAAGCCAGGTATCTGCACTTCTGCGTCAAGTAGGTTTTTGGCGGCACTCTTTGCAGAAAGACCTCCAAGCTCAATCCACAACCTACCAAACAATACCACAATTCCAACCATGAACAAGATGTACAAAATAGCTCGTGTTGGATCTAATGCAACAATATCAAGACCACGTGGTGCAGTGACATAGTACAGTATACCTCCTGTAGGTGTGGATGGAGATGTAGGATCAAACATTCCCAAGAAATTCAGGAATGGATTTGCATTTCGAGGGTTAAAGTTGGCCCACATGATTTGTCCTACAAATACTGCATTGGCAGTAAGAGCAGAAGCCAAGATTACTGGAATGTTGGATACGTACATCAACTTGATTGGATATACTGCAGAGAATCCTCTGTACTTTGTAGATACGATAGGTATCTCCACCTTGATTCCTTGCGTATATACAAGAATCAGCAAGACTCCAGCCGTTATGAGCAGGCCAAATATGCCAGGCAGTTGGTTAGACCGGAAAAAGAGATTACTAAAATCACTATGCAGTATACCATGTATGATATTTGCAAATACACCTACAGGGCCTCCATCTCCAGCAGGAACTGGGCTAAACAAGCTCCACATTACCTGTTGAGCAACACCTGCTGCAATAAACAAACTAATTCCACTTCCAAGTCCCCATCCCTTTTGGACTAGTTCATCTAGCAACATGATTATCACAGATGCGCCTATTAGTTGTCCTATCAGAATGAAGATAGCTTCATGGTTTGGCATTCTTGGTCCATAGACTGCCATTCCATATAGAGAAGATTCTGCAATGATTACAATATAGGTAACAATTTTGGTTGCTGTTTGATACAACTCTCTGTCTTCTGGTTTCTTAAAATCAAGATGAAATATCTCAGAACCTTTTAGGAGTTGCATCAAGAGTCCAGCAGTAACAATAGGTCCGATTCCAAGTTCAATCAGGGTACCTTGTTGTGATGCAAAAATTACTCTAGCAAATGCAAGAAAATCAAATGATGGTGTAGACGCACCGTATAGAGGTGTCTGTCCCATAATCATGTAAATGAATAACGCAATTCCACACCACATCAAACGAACTTGAAGTGGAATTTTCTTTTTTGGTTTTGGTACTTGCGGAATATAGACTTCAGCTTTTGAGATGATTGTTTTTAAAAAACCGCCAGAGGTAGAGCCTTCTTCTGCTGTCAAGCTACTGCTTGCACCTCACCACCAGATTGTTTTACTTTTTCTTCGGCGGAAGCAGAGAATTTTTCCACCTTAACAACATAAGCATTTTCAGTCTGTCCTCCTCCCAACAGCTTGTCGTAGCCTAGTTCAGTAAGGTCTATCAATTTCTTGCCACCTTCCTGTTTTCCAAATTTAGCAAAGATATCATCCAGATCTCTTACGCTTGCCCATTTTCGGACTAGATTTGGATGTGGTGGGTGAGTGGAATCGTGACCAAAGTGTTTTGGATCAGTCAATAACATTCTGATAAAATGATGCTTGTGCAAACCAGATTGACCAAGTCCTCCTTTATGACCACTGGCTCTATGTTGGCCTATTTGTCCCCAACCACAGTGTCTACTTCCTCGATATTTTCTTGTTTTTCTTGCTCTTGTTGGCATTTTACATCATAAACCTCACTTGTGCTAAGAGTTCTTTGTGACTACCAAGAATTCCTCCTTCCCCATACATCTTCTTGGTATTTCGTTTGAATCCATGTTTTGGTGGTGACAGAGCAAACCATGGTTTTAGTGGTTTTAGTTTTGATAGTACTGCAGATCCTTCTGTAAGGGATTTTGCAAGTTCATCAGTATTTTTGAAACCTAATTTTGTCATATCTTCTGCTGTGAGTTTTTTATAACCGCCTGTACGTGCTTTCTTCTCCAAGAGTTCCTTTGTAGTGGACACGTCAATCTCTTGCCAGGACACATAATGTTTGATCTTATCGAGCATACCTTTTGTGTTATCTTTTTCTGGAATTATAGTAGCACGGAATCTTTTATCTAAATGCAAAAGATCCATAGTGGTTCTTGCCCAATAAGGAACATTGACCGTTCCTTTCATTCTAACTATTAAGAAAGCTTTACCCATTTTTTCATTCAACCCTGACTAAATGTTTGTCTCAAACAGTCCAAGACTGCTCTTGATGTAGAAGTCATAGTGTTTGTAGAACCTGTACTTTTTGTCCATGCGTCCTTCAAACCTGCTAATTTTAGAAGATTTCGTATATTTCCACCAGCAACAAGTCCAAGACCTCTTGGTCCCGGAATAACTTCGACGGTGACACTTCCACCTCTTCCTCTTACTTTGAATGGAACGGAATGAGGTTGTTCACATCTACACTCCCAACTTCCACAGCCAAGTTTGACTGGACTCACATTAAGATAAGCTTGATTTGTTGCCTTTTCGATTGCAATTCTCATTTGTTTTGATTTTCCTTGTCCTATTCCCAACCAACCATTTTCGTCTCCTGCTGCTACTAGTGCCTTGAATCTAGTGTACTCACCGTTGGTTGTTTGTTTTTGAACAATTCCAACATCAATTACTTCTGTTTTAATTCCTGGTAGTAATTTTTTGATAATGCCAGCTTCTTGAATGCGATAACCGTTTTCATAAATTTCTTTCATGGATGTGATTTTATCAGTGGCCACTAGTGTTCCCAATTTTGTTCTGGGAGTCCATACTTGTTCTGGTTCTCTTCTTGGTGGTCTTGATCTCTGTTCTGTTCTACTCATTTGGATTTAACCTCACTATCTATTGCAGATTTTACTTTGCTTATTTCATTTGCAATTTTAAGATGCTTACCACTTATCCTCTCATCAGATGGAAAAGTTTCTGCGTCTGCGGGAACTTCTAGACCTGCATCTATTATTCCTTTCAATGCTGCTGCAATTCTTTGAGTATATTTTCTAGTACCGGTATAAAGTACAGCGCTCTTGGTTCCACTTGCAAGTGCTTTCTTGCCTGCTAGATAACCAGTAAGATATGCAGCTGGTATACTCTTTCTTGAGCCTTTCCAGCCATTTTTTAGAAGCGATCTAGAATGAGCAGATGAAAGAACTTTGTCGCCTTCCATTTCAGGCTTGTGAATTTGTACTAGAGTATTCTCGTTAGATATCTGAACTGTGATAAAGTCTCTCCTACCCATAAGAAGATGTCTTCTCTTCTTGTAGTTAGTCTTCTCATCCCGAGATCTACGTAATATTTGTGAATATGCCATTATACTAAGCCTATTTACAAAAAATTTTGGTGAAGCTCTTATAAACGTTAGACTCGGAGCAGTGAAGCCATCAATGCCTTTTGTGCATGAAGTCTATTTTCTGCTTCATCCCATATTACAGACTGTGGACCATCAATCACTTCACCTGTAACTTCTTGGCCTCTTTTTGCAGGAAGACAGTGCAAGAAAATTGCGTCACGATCTGCTTTTTTCAACAAATTAGAGTTTACTTGAAAACGTGGCAGAAAGTCTTTTGTCCTATCGGTTGCCTGGTGATGGATCGAGACAAATGTATCAGTAACTACTACATCAGCGTCTTTTACTGCAGATAGGGGATCTGTGAGTAATTGTACATCTATGAATTTTTTTGATTCTTTTATGATATCAGAATTTGGTTCGTATCCTTTGGGAGTTGCAATCGTTACATCAATAGATGTTTTTGCACATCCATAAATCATTGAATTGCATACGTTGTTACCATCTCCAATCCA
>Ga0134125_10002007_pt1 | contig 24433 bp, 20 predicted proteins | sample KB31751_FD_96464 | JGI IMG/M metagenome (GOLD analysis project Ga0134125, IMG submission 96464) | Terrestrial soil microbial communities with excess Nitrogen fertilizer from Kellogg Biological Station, Michigan, USA - KB3-175-1 | ecosystem: Environmental > Terrestrial > Soil > Unclassified ...
AAGTCCGGGTCTCCCGACGCGATCAGGGATTCATAGTCGTGGGCCGCCAGGCCCGGCGTTGCGGCCCGCTGGTGCGCGATGGCGATGCGCAGCGGCGGGTTTTCCAGGCCCTTCACCGCCTCAGCCACCAAAGGCTCGAATTCGGTATCGTAGAGCAGTGCGCGAGCCTCGCCGTGCTGCAGGATGAAGCGGATGGAGCCGGCGTCCAGCCGCGTGTTGAGCGCGTTCAGCACCGCGCCGGCCATGGGGACGGAATAGTGGCTCTCCAGCAGTTCGTGGCTGTTGAAGCACAGCACCGACACGGTGTCATTGCGCCCTATGCCCAGCGATTGCAGCGCGCTGGCCATCCGTCGGCAGCGATCGTAGAGCTGGGCATAGGTGAATGCGCCGTCGTCGTCCTTGACCGCGATCTTGTGCGGAAAGACCCAGGCCGAGCGCTTCAGGAAGCTCAGCGGCGTGAGCGGCGAATAATTGGCGGCCTGCCGGTCCAGATCAGTGTCGAATTTGTGGGTGGCCATGAAAATCGCCTCCTTGGAGGGCATCACGATGGGAATCTGGGATTGCTGAGCGCGAGCTTGCGCCGTGTCAACGTCATGAGCAATTCGACCAGCGCAGGCTGGGCCGGCTCGGGCAGTTGCCGTTCGCGGATCAGGCGGCTGAGCGTCCGCTCGTCGGCGGCCAGATCGCCCTTGCCGGCCTGTTCCAGGAACCGGGCGATGGCGGCCGCGTCGTCGGCATCCCCTGCCGGGGCCCGCTGCAACTCGCGCGCTGCGATGCCCATGGCGCGGGCCACCATGCGGGCCGCGTAGGCCTCATCGGGCGGGAGCGCCGGCAGCAGCCGCTCCATGAGCGTGCGCCGGGCCACGTCGAGCAGGGCAGCGCCGTCGGGCTGGTTGATCATGAGGGGGCCTCCGGTTGCCGGTGCGTCGATGCCGCGGTGAGGTGCCCGATCTGCTCCAGCAGGTCGAATTCCATTTCGGGCAGCATGCGTCCGGTCAGTGCCAATTCCAGCGAGGGTTCCTCGCCCGACAGATGACGCTGGGCCTGCTGCAGCGCGATGACGGACCAGCGCACCAGACCCATGATCTCCCAATATTCGACGGCGGGGCCGTCCACCGGGTGGCCCGAGACGGCCGAGTAGCCGGCGAACAGGTCGGTCTTGTCGCCCAGTCCGCCCACCTCGCGTTCCCGGGCGCCGAAGCGCCAGCTTCGGCAGCACAGCCATCCCAGGTCTTCATACGGATCGCTCCACGCGGCGAATTCCCAGTCGAGCACGGCGCTGAGCTGGCCGTCGCGCACCATGTAATTGCCGGTCCGGAAATCGCAATGGCACAGCACGAGGTCGTGGGCAGCCGGCAGGTGGTCGGCCAGCCACACCAGCGCCCAGTCCAGCACGGGATGAGGCTCATCGATCTGGTCCAGGGCGTGCTGATAGCTGCGCACGCGGTGCAACGCAGCCGGTTCCGGGGGGCGTGTGAGGAATTCCAGATCGGCGCGCGGCGGCTTGACGCGATGCAGGCGCGCCAGTTCTCCACCCAGGCGGCGTGTGAGCGCCCTGGCCTGGCCGGGATCCAGCGCCGCCTTCAAGAAGGAGGCGGGCGCGCTGCTGCCTTCGGCCCGCTGCATGATGAAGAACGTGCGCCCCAGCACGCCGGGGTCCGTGCACAGCCAGAGCGGCTGCGGAACCGTGAGCCCCGCTTCGTGGGCCGCTTTCAGGACCTGGAATTCCTGGCTCCGATCCAGACTCGCGGCGATGCGCGAAGGGGCATCGCTGCGCACCACGAAATGGTGCTCGCCCGGATGGGTGCCGCCCGTCATGCGTACGGTCAGGCCATGGTTGTCCTGGATGGCGCCGCCGGTCAGCCGCGAGAATTCCAGGACATCGACGGACTGCGCGCGGCATTCGCGCCGAAGATAATCGGCCAGCGCGGCCTCAGGGGCGGCCATGGCCCACCCCCCAATGCCAGAAGTCGTCGTCATGCAGCAGCCGCTGCGCCAGGACCATCTTGTGGACCTCGGAGGCGCCGTCGACCAGCCGCGCCTGGCGGGCGTAGCGGTAAATCCATTCCAGCGGCGTGTCGCGCGAATAGCCGCGCGCGCCGCAGAGCTGGATGGCGGTATCGACGGCCTTGTGCAGGGCGTCGGCCACGGCGACCTTGGCCATGGAGACCTCGGCCCGCGCGAAGTCCCCCTGATCGAGCTTCCAGGCGGCATGCATGGTCAGCAGGCGACCGGTACGGATCTGCAGCGCGGCCTCGCCCAGCATCCATTGCACGCCCTCGTGGTCGGCCAGCGCTTGACCGAAGGCCTGCCGTTGCGTGACGTAGGTCCCCGCGATTTCCAACGACCGGCGCGCGAGGCCCAGCCAGCGCATGCAGTGCGTCAACCGTGCCGGTCCCAGTCGGATCTGGGTGACCTTCAACCCGTCGCCGATCCCCATGAGGCGGTTTTCGTCCGGGATGCACAACCCGTCGAAGCGCAGTTCGCAGTGCCCGCCGTGTTCTTCCGGCCCCATGATGGGGATGCGGCGCACCACCTCCCAACCCGGGTCGTCCCTGTGGAACAGGAAGGCCGTCAAGCCTTTGCGGGCGTCGTCCGAAGTGCGTGCGACCAGGATGAAGTGCTCCGCCACGCCCGCGCCGGTGATGAAGTGTTTGGTGCCGTGGACACGCCAGTGATCGCCCTCGCGCGTGGCGCGGGTCTGCATCATGGCGGGATCCGATCCGGAGCCCGGCGCCGGTTCCGTCATGGCAAACGACGACCGCACCGTGCCATCGATGATAGGTTGGAGCCAGCGGTCCTTCTGGGCCGGCGTGGCGATCTTGTTCAGCACCATCATATTGCCGTCGTCTGGCGCCGCGGAATTGAACACCACGGGTCCGAAGATGGACCGGTTCATTTCCTCGTAGCAGGCCGCCATGTCCGCCATGGACAGGCCCTGTCCGCCGCGTTCCGGCGGCATTTGCAGGCACCACAGGTGATCGGCGCGGGCTTTTGCTCTCAGAGCGTGGAGGCGGACGGGGTCCAGGTTTTCGTGCGCGTCGTAAGACTGGGGATCCGCTTCCAGTGGGATGAGCTCGGTGTCCACGAACTGTCGGATCCGGGTGCTGAAATCCTGGGCGGCGTCAGAGAGAGTGAAATCCATGTCGTGTGTCCCTTACAGCGTGGACTGCAGGTGGCCGCCATCGACCACGAGCGAAGTGCCGGTCATGTAGGCCGACGCGTCCGAGGCGAGCAGCAACAGGGGCCCGTCCAGATCCTGCGGTCGGCCCAGGTGCCGCTGCGGGATGCGGCGCATCAGTGTCCGGCCGGCGTCCGTGGCGAAGAACTCGCGGTTCAGATCCGTTTCGATGTAGCCGGGAGCCAATGCGTTGACGCGGATGCCGTGGCGCGCCCATTCCAGGGCCAGCGCGCGCGTCATCTGCTCCAACCCGGCTTTGGATACCGTGTACGGGAGCACGTTTCCGGCCACGCGATGGCCGAGGATCGAGGACACCAGAATGAGCGAGCCTGGACGTTGGGCGGCGACGAGCCGGTGCGCCACCTCGCTGACCGTGAGCCAGCAACCCTTCAGATTGACGGCAAGGACGCGGTCCCATTCTTCCGCGGACACGTCCAGCGCGGGTTTATGAGTCGCGATGCCGGCTGCGCATACGGCGATGTCGATCACGCCCGCGTGTGTCTGCGCCTCGTCCAGCCCCCGGCGGATGCTGTCGGCGTCGGCCACGTCCATGGGTTGCGCCAGCGCCGTGATGCGCAGTGCCGCCAGTTCTTCGGCGAGCCGCACCAGCGCCTCGCGGTGGCGCCCCGCAAGGATGACGGTTGCTCCCGCCAGCCCCAGCGTGCGGGCGAAACGCGTCCCAAGGCCGCCCGAAGCACCGGTCACCAGCGCGGTCCTGCCTGCCAGGCTGAATCTGTCGTCCATACACTGACCCTCTCTCCTGGGTTGAGTGTAGAGCGATCGTTCGATTTTCTCAATTTCAGGGCGCATCAATGCGCTACTATGGGCTTCAATCGGCGTCGCGCCAAGCGGCGCCTGCCATAGGAGCATCATCATGCAAGACATCGTCATCGTAGGGGCGTGCCGCACGGCCGTCGGGGATTTCGGTGGAGGCCTGAAAGACGTGCCCCCGTGCGAACTGGGCGAAACGGTGGTGCGCGCCGTGCTCGAACGTACGGGCGTGCCGGCGGCCGCTGTGGGCCACGTTATCTTCGGCCACGTCATCAATACGGAACCGCGCGACATGTATCTGTCGCGCGTGGCAGCCCTGAACGCCGGCATTCCCGACAACGTGCCGGCGTTCAACGTGGATCGGCTGTGCGGCTCCGGCTTGCAAGCCATCGTGTCGGCGGCCCAGTGCCTGATGCTGGGGGACGCGGAGGTCGCGATCGGCGCCGGAGCCGAGAACATGAGCCGGGCGCCTTACGCGGCCGTGGGGCAGCGCTGGGGGTCGCGCATGGGCGATGCGCGCCTCATCGACATGATGACGGGCGCGCTGTCCGACCCGTTCGATCATTGCCACATGGGCGTCACGGCCGAAAACGTGGCCAAAAAATACGGCATCAGCCGCGAGGATCAGGACGCGCTGGCGCTGGAGTCCCATCGCCGCGCCGCCCATGCCATCGAGCAGGGCTACTTCAAGGAGCAGATCGTCCCGGTGGTGCGCCAGACCCGCAAGGGCGACGTGGTGTTCGATCGCGACGAACATGTACGGTCCGATGCCGACGAAAGCAGCTTCAGCAAGCTCAAGCCTGTGTTCCAGAAGGAGGGCGGGACCGTAACGGCCGGGAACGCGTCGGGCATCAACGATGCGGCGGCCGCGGTCTTGCTGATGACGGCGGACGCCGCCAAGGCGCGTGGCGTGAAGCCCATGGCGCGCCTGGTGTCGTACGGCCATGCGGGGGTCGATCCGAAGTACATGGGGATCGGCCCGGTCCCGGCCAGCCGCACGGCGCTCAAGCGGGCGGGGTTGTCGCTGGATCAAATGGACGTGATCGAAGCCAATGAAGCCTTCGCCGCGCAGGCCTGCGCCGTGGCCCGCGAACTGGGCTTCGACCCCGCAAAGGTCAATCCGAACGGGAGCGGCATCAGTCTGGGCCATCCGATCGGCGCCACGGGTGCCATCCTGACGGTCAAGGCGCTGTACGAGCTGCAGCGCACTCAGGGGCGCTATGCGCTGGTCACCATGTGCATCGGCGGCGGCCAGGGAATCGCGGCGGTTTACGAGCGGCTTTGATCGGCCGGGTTCAGGCCCGGCCGCCTCGGGATCCTCCGTTGGATCAGGGGATCCCTAGTGTCCCGAACGGGACACTAGCGCGTCCACGTCGATCTGGCCCTGGAACACCGTCGTGGCGGGGCCCTGCAGGCGCAGGGTTTCGCCGTCCCATTCGATCCTCAGCGTGCCGCCGTGGGTGTCCACGCGCACCGGGCTGTCCAGCAGCCCGCAACGGATGCCCGCAGCCACAGCAGCACAGGCTCCCGTGCCGCAGGCCAGGGTTTCGCCGGCGCCGCGTTCATAGACCCGCAGACGGATATGGTGCCGGTCCAGCACCTGCATGAACCCCGCGTTGATCCGGTGCGCGAAACGCCGATGACTTTCGATGAGCGGCCCGATACGACCAACCGGGTAGGCCTCGGTGTCCTCGACCTGGATAACGGCGTGGGGATTGGAGATCGCCACCAGCGAGCACCAGATGGGGGCCGGCTCGCCGTCCACGTCGAGTCCGTATTGCGTATCCTCGCCACGGGCGCGGGTGGGCAGGCCCTGCGGGTCGAACGCCACACGGTCGGGGGTGAACCCCGTGCGCCCCATGTCGACCGACACCTCGCCGTCGTCGGATTCGCTCAGCACAATGGTCCCGGTGGCAATCTCGGCACGCAGCGGATTGCGCGGTGACAAGCCCTGCTCGTGCACGAAGCGCACGAAGCATCGCGCGCCGTTGCCGCAGTGCTCCACCTCGCCGCCGTCCGCATTGAAGATGCGGTAGCGGAAGTCGGTATCGGGGCGGGTCGCCGGTTCCACCAGCAGGATCTGGTCGGCGCCGACGCCGAAGTGCCGGTCAGCCAATGCGCGGGCGCGTTCAGGGGTCAGATCTATCGATTGCCGCACACCATCGAGCATGACGAAGTCATTGCCCGCTCCGTGCATCTTGGTGAACTTCCAGATCATGGATTGATATCCTCAATAAAATCCCGCTTCCCCTTCCGGCCGGGTCTTGAACCGGCGGTGTACCCAATAATACTGGGCGGGATCGCGGCGCACCTCCTGTTCGATCAGGACATTGAGCCGGGCCGTGGCGGCTTCGGGGGTGTCGTTTCCCGGGAAGTTGTCGACGGCTGGCCCGATGTCCACCCGATAGCGGCCGGTGTCGGGGTCCAGCCGGCTGATGATAGGGACCACGACAGCGCCCCAGGCCTTGGCGATTTGCGCGGCCGACAGCAGCGTGGCGGCGGGCACCCCGAAAAACGGAATGAACGCGCTGCCCTGGCGGCCGAAGTCCATGTCGGGCAGGTAGTACACCGGCGTTCCCTTGCGCAGATGGCGGATGAGTCCTCGCACCCCCGCGTGGCGGCTGACCAGGTGGACCTCGTTGAAGCGCCCGCGCCCCAGTCGCACGATTTCATCCACGTCGGCATCGCTTTGCTTCGTATAGAGCGTGGCGGATTCCTTCAGAAACAGCGTGAGCCGCGTTGCGGCGGCGTCCAGCGCGATGAAGTGCGGCGCGAACATCAGGATGGGCCGCTGCTGGTCCAGCAGGTCCTGGAGGAGCTGTTCGCCGTGCAGTGCCACGGTGTCCATGATTCGCGTGCGCGCGCCGAACCAGCACAGCCCCCGATCGACGAACGACTGGGCGAGCAGCCGGAAGTGCCGTCGTGCCATGGCGTCGCGTTCCTCGGGCGTTCGGTCGGGGAAGCAGCGATCCAGATTGACCCGCACGATGTGGGCGCGTGACCGCAGCAGCCGGGGCGTGAGCCATCCCAGCATGCGGCCCCAGCGCAGGCGGGTGCGGTCCGGGCAGCGTCCGAAATAGCCCAGCACGGCGCGCAGCAACGGTTTCTTGTCAAAGGCCATGGCGGAGATTTTAAGGTCTCGTCTCGTCCGGGTGGGGCGGTGCATTGTCCGGCCGCTTGTAGCGGTTATAGCTCCACAGATATTGTTCCGGAAAACGCCGGATCAGCGTTTCCATGGCGTGATTGATGGCGGCCGCCACTGCTTCCGTCGTGGGCGGCAATGGCTCGGGCAGCCGCAGGTAATGCATCCGCCAGCCGCGTCCGTGCGGCAGGCGCTCGCCGGCTGTCAGGATCACGGCCACGCCGGTTTGCAGCGCCAGGCGGGCGGCCAGGATCATGGTCAGCGCGGGACGCCCGAAGAATGGCAGCCAGAGGCCGTCGCCTTCGCGCGGGACCTGGTCGGGCAGCATGCCGACCGCTTCGCCGCGCTTGAGTGCGCGCACGAAGTCGCGCACGCCCTGGCGATTGGCGGGAACGGCTCGCAAATTGTGCATGTCGCGGGCGGATTCCACGATGGGGTCCAGCCGAGGGCTGCGCGAGGGCCGGAACATCACGGTGAGCGGCCCGTATCGGGTCAGGTGCCGGGCCGTGATCTCGAAGCACCCCAGGTGCGGAGTCAGGTAGAGCACGCCGCGTTTTTCCGCAACGGCGTCCCGTACGATCGATTCCTCCTCGCTGCGCGTGCGCGCCAGGCACATGGGGGTGCGCCACCAGACCTTGGGAATCTCCAGGATCATGGCCCCCGATTCGGCCGCGGCGCGGCGGGCGAAGGCCGGGCTGTCGTATCCCGCCTGGCGTGCGTTCTGTTGCAAACGGCGGCGATAGCGGCCCGGAAACACATAGACGAAGCGCCCGATGCACCGCCCCAGGGACTGGAGCCAGGAGAGCGGCAGGAAGGCCAATGAGCGCGCGAGAAGCAACAACATGGGGTGCGGAAAATCCCTGTCTGTCAAGATGGTTTCACCATGGAGCCGCCATTTTCGCTTAAAATGAGCGGGATCGCTGAGTTAACCGACAACTTGCGGAGCGATCTCCGTACCGGCATCGGTACGCCAAAAAATCCGCTAAAGCGTCGCGCCCCATCCGAGGTGCAACGCGAATCGTTCAACCTCGCACCGGGCGGCCCGGTGCATCTAAAGGACGCATCGCTGTGGCAAACAACGATTTTCTCTTCACCTCCGAATCAGTCTCCGAAGGTCACCCCGACAAGGTCGCTGACCAGATCTCCGACGCCATTCTCGACGCGTTGCTCGAACAGGACCCCAATTCCCGGGTTGCCGCCGAGACGCTCTGCAATACCGGGCTGGTCGTGCTGGCCGGTGAAATTACCACCCGCGCCAACGTCGACTACATCCAGGTCGCGCGTGACACCATCCGCCGCATCGGCTACGACAATACCGACTACGGCATTGACTACAAGGGCTGCGCGGTGCTGGTGGCCTATGACAAGCAGTCCCCCGACATCGCCCAGGGTGTGGACCGCACCCCCGAGGAAATCCTGAACCAGGGTGCCGGCGACCAGGGCCTCATGTTCGGCTATGCCTGCGACGAGACGCCCGACCTGATGCCCGCGCCCATCTGGTACGCCCACCGGATCGTGCAGCGGCAGTCCGAATTGCGCAAGGACGGCCGCCTGCCGTGGTTGCGCCCGGACGCCAAATCCCAGGTCACTTTCCGCTACCTTAACGGCAAGCCGGCCGAGGTCGACACGGTCGTGCTGTCCACCCAGCACCATCCCGACATTTCCCAGCCCGAAATCCGCGATGCGGTGATCGAGCACATCATCCGCCCCGTGTTTCCCGCCGGGCTGCTGACCGACCGTACGAAATTCCTGGTCAACCCCACGGGCAAGTTCGTGGTGGGCGGACCTCAGGGCGACTGCGGCCTCACCGGCCGCAAGATCATTGTGGATACCTACGGCGGCGCTTGCCCGCACGGCGGTGGCGCATTCTCCGGCAAGGACCCCTCAAAGGTCGACCGCTCGGCCGCCTATGCCGCCCGCTATGTGGCAAAGAACGTCGTGGCGGCCGGTCTGGCGCGCCAGTGTCAGATCCAGATCAGCTATGCGATCGGTGTGGCCGAGCCCATCAACATCACGGTCTACACCGAAGGCACGGGCGTGATCCCCGACGACCAGATTGCGCGTCTGGTGCGCGAGCACTTCGACCTGCGGCCGCGCGGCATCATTGAGATGCTCGACCTGCTGCGCCCCATCTACGCCAAGTCCGCCGCCTACGGTCATTTCGGCCGCAATGAGCCGGAATTCAGCTGGGAAGCGACCGACAAGATCCAGGTGCTGAAGGCTGCCGCCTGATCCACCGGTTCCCGGTCCATCGCGGCGGGGCAGCCTGTGGGCTGGCCCGCCGCTTCGTTTATAATATCCGTCTTTTCCTGAGGGGCGCTGCACCGGCCCCGCCGCCCGTTTTCCGGGCGCTGCAGCGGGCCGCCAGGCTCAGGAACCTTCTTCATGAACGGCGCCCATCATTGCCCTGCGCGGGCGTGATGGGGTTGTTCATCATATTCGGCGCGGGCTCTACAGGAACGACATGAGCACTGCACACGATTACGCCGTTGCCGACATCACGCTGGCCGATTGGGGCCGCCGCGAGATCGCCATCGCGGAAACCGAAATGCCCGGCCTGATGGCCACCCGCGAGGAATACGCCGCACAGCAGCCGCTGAAGGGCGCGCGCATTGCGGGCAGCATTCACATGACCATCCAGACGGCGGTCCTGATCGAGACGCTGAAGGCGCTGGGCGCCGAGGTCCGCTGGGCTTCCTGCAACATCTTCTCCACACAGGACCACGCAGCCGCCGCGATCGCCGCGGGCGGCTCCCCCGTGTTCGCCGTGAAGGGTGAATCGCTGGAAGACTACTGGCAGTACACGCACCGCCTCTTCGAATGGCCGGGTGAACCCGCCAACATGATCCTGGACGACGGTGGCGATGCGACCTTGCTGCTGCACCTGGGCGCGCGCGCCGAGACTGATATTTCGGTGCTCGCCCACCCGACCAGCGAAGAAGAACGCGTGCTCTTCGCCGCCATCAAGGCGCACCTGGCCAAGGACGCGAAGTGGTATTCCAGCCGCCTGTCGCACATCAAGGGCGTGACCGAGGAAACCACCACGGGCGTGCATCGCCTGTACCAGATGTCCAAGCGGGGCGAGCTCAAGATCCCCGCGATCAACGTCAACGATTCGGTCACCAAGTCCAAGTTCGACAACCTGTACGGCTGCCGCGAATCGCTGGTGGACGGCATCAAGCGCGCCACCGATGTGATGGTGGCCGGCAAGATCGCGGTGGTCTGCGGCTTCGGCGACGTGGGCAAGGGCTGCGCACAGGCACTGGCGGCTTTGCGGGCCCAGGTCTGGGTCACTGAGGCCGACCCCATCTGCGCCTTGCAGGCCGCGATGGAAGGCTATCGCGTCGTGGATCTGAGCGACGCCGGCGTGGTCGAGCAGGCTGACATCTTCGTCACTGCCACCGGCAACTTCCACGTGATCGGGCGGGACCATCTGTATCGCATGAAAGACCAGGCCATCGTCTGCAACATCGGGCACTTCGACAGCGAGATCGACGTGGCCTCGGTCGAAGACCTGCAGTGGGAGGAAATCAAGCCCCAGGTCGATCACATCATTTTCCCGGACGGCAAGCGCGTCATCCTGCTGGCCAAGGGCCGGCTGGTGAACCTGGGTTGCGCCACGGGCCATCCGTCCTTCGTGATGTCGGCGTCTTTCACCAACCAGACCATGGCGCAGATCGAGCTGTTCACGCGCGGCGGGCACTACACCACGGGCCAGGTCTACGTGCTGCCCAAACATCTGGATGAGAAGGTTGCCCGCCTGCATCTGAAGAAGCTGGGCGCGCGCCTGACGACCATGACGCAGAAGCAGGCCGATTACATTGGCGTCCCGGTCGAAGGCCCGTACAAGTCCGACATGTATCGTTATTGATCGTTCGGTGGCACACCCGCTGTTCTACTGGAGCCGTCCATGATGCTGCTACTCGTCTGGATCCTGAATGCCGTGGCCCTGTTGATCGTGGCCTACATCCTTCCCGGAATCACCGTGTCGTCCTTCGGCTCCGCGCTGATCGCGGCGTTGGTGCTGGGGCTGCTCAATGCGGTCGTCAAGCCGGTGCTGGTCCTGCTCACGCTGCCGCTTACGGTGGTCACGCTGGGGTTGTTCCTGTTCGTGCTCAATGCACTCGTGTTCTGGCTGGCCGGCTCCATCCTGCGCGGTTTTCAGGTGGACGGCTTCTGGTGGGCCGTGATCGGTGCCATCGTCTACAGCATCGTGTCCACGGCGCTGACGGGGTTGCTGGTTTCATGACACCCTCGATGATCAGCCTGGAATACTATCCGCCGCGCGACATCGCCGCGCAGGAGCGCCTGGTGCGATCCGCCAAGCGCCTGTCCGCGCTGAATCCCGCCTACGTCAGCGTGACCTTCGGCGCGGGCGGCTCCACGCGCGCCGGCACTGTGGATACGGTGCAGATGCTGCAGACGCTGGGGGCCGAGGTCGCGCCCCACCTGTCCTGCATGGGGGCCAGCCGCGCGGATCTCCGGACCATTCTGGACGACTACCGCGCGCGCGGCATCCACCGCCTGGTGGCCCTGCGCGGGGACATGCCCTCCGGCATGGGCGGGGATACGGGTGATCTGCACCACGCCAGCGAACTGGTTGCCTTCGTGCGCGAGCACTATGGCGACCATTTTCACATCGAAGTCGCGGCCTATCCGGAAATGCACCCCCAGGCGCAGAGCAGCGAGCATGACCTGCAGCGTTTCGTGGACAAGGTCAACGCGGGGGCGAACGGCGCGATCACCCAGTATTTCTACAATCCGGACGCCTACTTCCATTTCGTCGATCGGGTGCGGGCCCGGGGTCTGGATGTTCCGATCACTCCCGGCATCATGCCCGTGACCAACTACACACAGTTGGCGCGGTTCTCCGAGATGTGCGGCGCGGAGATCCCGCGCTGGATGCGTTTGCGTCTCCAGGGTTTCGGTGACGACAAGGCCTCGATTCGCGCCTTTGGCGTGGACATGGTGACACGGCTGGTGGCGCATCTGCTGGAGGGGGGCGCCCCGGGCGTGCATTTCTATACGCTGAACCATGCGGATGCCGTCGCGCAGATCTGCGCCAATCTGGGTGTGCGGTAAGCGGCAGCCGCACCGCCAGCACGGCGGCATGGTGGCCGCCACGCGGACGGCGGCTTACAGTTCCCGCGCCGGTACCGCCCAGCCCTTGTCCGTCAGGATGGAATCCAGCCGGACATCATGCGGTGCGGGCGCGTAGGATTGATCGGCCAGGTCTCCGCAGGCCCAGGCAACGCCCAGCGTGATGAATGAATGGCCCGCGGCCTTCAGTGCCGCCAGGGTGCGGTCATAGTAGCCGCCGCCGTATCCCACGCGGTCGCCCTGGCGTGTGTAGCCCAGGGTGGGAACCAGGATGATGTCCGGGGCATCTGCCTCGGGGCCGTCCGGCTCCTGGACCCCGTAGGGGCCGGGGCGCATGGGCGTGTCCAGATCCCAACGTCCGAACGCAAGCGGTTCGCCCTTGCCCGTCACGATGGGAAGGGAAACGGTCAGGGTTTCGTCCATGGCCCATTGCGCCAGCAGCGGCTGCAGCTCGGGTTCCTCGGCCATGGACCAGAACGCGGCGATGTGCCGGACATCGGGGCGGCCGGATTCGCGCAGGCGTGTGCGGTTGGAGGCCAGCCACGTGTAGAGCCGGCCCCGGATGAGCAGCCCGCCGCGTTCCCGCTCCTGGGGGGGCATCTGGCGGCGCAGCTTTTTCAGTCGCTCTCTCAGGGGGAGTGCGGTATCCTGTGCGTTCTGAATCATGGTGGGCCGTTTGCGAGTATCTGTATGGGGTTTCTGGACATTCTAAGGGATTGCGAGGTTTCCGGTCCGACCCCGTCGGCGGCCCCGAAGGTGCGCCGGCACACATTGATCTGGAGCTTGCTGGTGCTGACGCTTGGCCTGACGGGCTGCGCGGGCGCGCAAGCGCCCACCGCCGCCGAGCAGCAGGCCGGCGAGGCCCCTCGCGCGGCCGACACGGCGCCAACGGTGGCGGCGGTCGTTCCGGTCGCGCCTGCGACGGGGGTGGTGCCTGCCGCGCCTGCGGCGGTGCCCGCTCCACCCACCGTTCCGCCGGTCACGCCCTATGTGCCCCCCGTCGTTCCGCCTGCGGCACGCCAGGCCGTCCAGGACGCGTACGATGCCGTGCAGAAGAACCGCTGGTCCGACGTGGATGCGCTGGTGCCGGCCGCCACCGCGGACCCGGTCCTGGGTATGTATCCGCGCTACTGGTCGCTGCAGCATCAGCTCCAATTGGGCACCGCGCCCATCCCGCAGGCCGCCATGCAGCAGTTCCTGGCGGATTATCCGGGCACCTATCTCGCCAGCCAGCTCCGCGACCAGTGGATCATCGCAGCGGCGCGCAGCGGCGACTATGCCCAGGCCCTGCGCCTGAATCCCGGGCCGGATCCATCGTCGCGCGTGCAGTGCGCGCAGTTGCTGTCGCGCCATCTCACCGGCCAGAAGATCCGCGCCGCCGACTTCCTGAGCGCCTATCAGCCCAATACTGATTGCTGGGACCTGCTGGACCAGCTCGCGGCAAGCCATGTGCTGAGCCGCAAGGAGCTCAACGGACTGTTGCGCGACACGCTGGAGGCCGGCAAGGCGGCCCAGATCAACCGGGTGGCGGCTGCGGTGTTCGACGACGAGAGCATGGTTCAGTTCGTGTCGCTCATGAAGAACCCGCGCCGCTGGCTGGAATCGCGCGCCCAGCCGCACACCGCCACTGACTTCGAGCTGGCCGAGATTGCGCTGGCACGCCTGGCGCGCGGCGACGATCGTGCCGAGGCGGGGCAGTACATCCGGGATCATTGGGCTCGCTGGATACCGGCTGCCGACATGCAATGGATCTGGGGCCAGTTTGGCCTGGCCGCGGCTTTGAACGTGGATCCTGACGCTGCGCGCTGGTACCGCGATTCGGGCTACGTCCCCATGACCGATTTCAATCACGCCTGGGAAGTCCGGGCCGAACTGCGATCCTCGCCCATCCATTGGGACAGGGTGGCAGTGGCGATCCGCAAGATGACGGCCCGCCAGGCCGATGAGCCGGTCTGGCGCTATTGGTACGGGCGGGCGCTGGCGGCCCAGGGCAACCAGAAGGCGGCGCGCCAGTACTTCCAGTCCATCTCCACGGACTTGGGTTTCTACGGGCAGCTTGCGTCAGAGGCGCTCGGCAAGCCCTTGTATATGCCTCCTCAACCTGCTCCGGTAGCGCCAGGCTGGGTGTCGCAGGCCCGTCATAACCCTGGACTCGAGCGGGCGGTGGCGCTGTTCGAATTGGGGTGGCGCCGCCAGGCGGTCCCTGAATGGAACCACGCCCTGCGCGGAATGGGTGATGCGCAGCTGCGGGGCGCGGCCGAGTTCGCCCGCCAGCAGCAGATCTATGACCGCGTGGTCAACACCTCCCTGCTCACCAAGCACGTGGTGGATTTCAGCCAGCGATTCATCGCGCCCTTCGAGGGCCAGGTGGCCGCCAAGGCCCAACTGATCAACCTGGATCCCGCCTGGGTCTACGGCTTGATCCGCCAGGAGTCGCGTTTCATCACCGATGCGCGCTCGCATGTGGGGGCCTCCGGGCTCATGCAGCTCATGCCGGCGACGGCGCGCTGGGTGGCGCGCAAGATCGGCATGACGAGCTTCCAGCCGTCCCAGGTCAATGACTTCGACACCAACACGGTGCTGGGCACCCACTATCTGAACATGGTCCTGCAGGACCTGGGCGGCTCGCAGTTGTTGGCGACCGCCGGTTACAACGCCGGGCCGGGCCGGCCCAAACGCTGGCGCGCAGCGCTTCAGGCGCCCGTGGAAGGCGCCATTTTCGCCGAGACCATTCCATTCACGGAAACCCGGCTCTATGTCAAGAACGTCCTGTCCAACGCGGTCTACTATGCCACCCTGTTTTCGGGGGAGCCGCATTCGCTGAAGGCCCGTCTTGGCACGATCAGCCCCTTGGCCGATACACGGACGGCATTGCCGTGACGGCGGCTGCCTCGGACAAGGCCACACTGGGTCTGGATGTCTACATCGTGGGCGGTGCGGTGCGCGACGATTTGCTCGGGCTCCCGGCAGGAGACCGCGACTGGGTGGTGGTAGGGTCCACGCCCGAAGCCATGGCAGCACGCGGGTTTACCCCGGTGGGCGGCGACTTCCCGGTATTCCTGCATCCGCGCACCCACGAGGAATACGCGCTGGCCCGCACGGAACGCAAGTCCGGCCGGGGATACCATGGCTTCACGTTCCATGCGGGGCAGGACGTCACCCTGGCTGACGACCTGTGCCGCCGCGACCTGACGATCAACGCCATTGCGCGGGCGGCTGACGGCACGCTGGTCGATCCGCTGGGCGGCGTGGCCGATATCCGTGCCCGCGTGCTGCGCCACGTGGGGGCCGCGTTCGTCGAAGACCCCGTACGCTTGCTGCGTCTGGCGCGCTTTGCGGCCCGGTTCCATGATTTCTCCATTGCTCCCGAGACGCTGGCGCTGTGCCGTACGCTGGTGCGCGACGGCGAAGTCGATGCGCTGGTGCCGGAGCGGGTCTGGCAGGAATTGGCCAAGGGCCTGACGACGGCGCACCCCTCGCGCATGATGGAAGTGCTGGCCTCTTGCGGCGCGCTCGAACGGGTAGCGCCCGGTCTGCTCTGGACTTCCGAAACGGCTGCCGAGCTCGACCGCGCCGCGGAGCGCGGCCTGGGGCTGGCGCAACGCTATGCGCTGCTGTGCCGCAGTTCCGATGCCAGCTTGCAGGAACACCTGCGCGCGCCGTCCGCTTGCCGCGATCTTGCCCGGCTCCTGCCTGGCCTGGTGCTGCGTCTGTCAGAGCTTGCACCGGACGCATCGGGCGGCGAGGCCGGCCGCCCGGCGGAATGGCTGGACGTGCTGGAATCCTGCGATGCGCTGCGCCGTCCCGATCGGTTCGAGGCGCTATTGGGTGCGGCCGCCTGTGTGCGCCGGGACGTGCGAGCCGATGTCTGGCTGGCCCGGCTGGCGACCGTGCGGTCGATCGATGCCGGCGCGATTGCACGATCCGCGGGCGGCGACCCGCAGCGCATCCGCGACAAGCTCAGAACCGCGCGGACGCTCGCGCTGGAGAAACTGGTTTGACCATGGACAGGATTCAGGCGGAGGCCGCGCAGCCCGTGCTGGTCTTCGATTCGGGGATCGGAGGACTGACGGTACTGCGCGAAGCGAGGCTGCTGATGCCCGAACGCCGCTTCGTCTACGTGGCCGATGATGCCGGCTTCCCCTACGGGGACTGGGACGAGAGGGGTCTGCGCGCGCGGCTGATCGATCTCTTCGGTGAGCTGCTGCAAGAGCACCATCCAGCCCTGTGCATCGTGGCCTGCAACACGGCCTTCACGCTGGCTGGCGCCGACCTGCGTGCCGCCTTTCCGGAAATGACGTTCGTAGGAACCGTTCCGGCCATCAAGCCGGCGGCCGAGCGCACCCGATCGGGTCTGGTATCCGTGCTGGCCACGCCGGGTACCGTCTGCCGCGAATATACGCGTGCGCTCATCCAGTCCTTTGCCTCGCGTTGCGAGGTCAATCTGGTGGGCTCGACCAAGTTGGCCGGCATGGCCGAGGCCTACGTGCGCGGCGATAGCGTGGGCGACGCGGCCGTGCGCGCCGAGATCGGCGCCTGCTTCGTGCAGCACGCGGACCGGCGCACCGACATCGTGGTGCTGGGATGCACGCACTACCCCTTCATGACCAACGTCTTCCGGCGGCTGGCGCCGTGGCCGGTGGACTGGCTGGACCCGGCCGAGGCCATTGCGCGCCGTGCGCGCAGTCTGTTGCTGCGCCGGCCCGATGCACGGCACCCGGCCGACAATGACGCCGCGTTCTTCACCGGCGGCGCGCCCGATTTCGCAACGCGGCGGCTCATGAACAGCTTCGGCCTGCGCGTGGCGGAATCCGACGGATTTGGGCCGGAGGTCCGGTTGGCCCCCGCTTCAGCGTCTCTTCCGGCTCGAACGGAACCCTAAAGGCGGTCCCTCCGGTCGCCGCGCGTGAAGCCCAGCAGGGGCGGGGTGATGCCCCGGCCCACCGCCAGCACCTTGAACAGCTCGCCCATCTCGGCTTCGGACAGCAGCGTGTTCAATGCCGTGAGCTGGCGCGCGCGCAGTGCCGGGGCGTCACCGGGCGCGCGGATCAGATCCGTCAGGCCCGCATTCATCAGAAAGCGTGCCTGCGAGGTATAGCCCAGCACGTCGAGGCCGCCGTCCAGGGCTGCGTCGGCCATGGCCGTGAAATCCACGTGCGCCGTGATGTCCTGCAGGCCGGCCAGCACCAGCGGCTGATCGTGCGCGTGGTGGCGGAAGTGGCACATCAGCGTGCCTTGCGTGCGTTGCGGGTGATAGTACTCCCGGCGCGGAAACCCGTAGTCGATGAGCAGTGCGGCGCCCTTTTCCAGCCACAGGCCCAGATTGCGGACCCAGGCTTCGGCCTGCGGATTGAGTTCCGACCGGTAGCCAGGCAGCGGCGGCATGCGGTCTGCGATGGCGGCCGATGTGGCAGGCGGGGCGTCGCGCAGCATCCAGCGAAACGGGGCCGACGCGTCGGGACGCGCATCCATCGCCACACCGAGCAGCGCCGGTGTGCCGGCCTCGGTCCATTGAAACAGGATCGCGGGCATGGCATCCAGCACCTCGTTGGCGACGACGCAGCCGGTGAATGCGTGGGGCAGGGCATCCAGCCATTGGACCCGGTTGCCCCACGAGGCCAGGCGCGCCTGTTGGCGTGCGCGCAGGTCGGCGGACAGCTCGAGGATGCGGTAGTTCGCGTCTATGCCCAGATCCCGTAGCGCCGGCATCACGGCTGCGGCGAGCGTGCCCGACCCCGCGCCGAATTCCAGCACTGTCGAGGACCGGGCGGCCGCCAGGATTTCCGCGATCTGGCGCGCCAGCGCCTGGCCGAACAGGGGGCTGGTTTCAGGCGCGGTGGTGAAGTCGCCGCCCTGGTGCAGCTTGGTGCTGCCGGCGCTGTAGTACCCCAGGCCGGGTTCGTAGAGCGCCGCCTGCATCCAATGTTCGAACGGGAGCCAGCCGCCGGCGGCAGTGATCCGTTGCGCAAGCATGTCGCGCACGTGGTGGCCGTGTTCGCGGACGGCATCATCCAGGGGCGGCAGGCCTGCGGGCAGGTGGACGGAGGGCAGAGTCATCATAGGGCCCAAGCATAGCAGGCAGGGGCTAAATATTTCCGAATTCCGGCCGATAACCGTAGCGATGGTTTCGTATGGCTTTACGGGGCAGTCAGTATGACGCACTCTGATCATTTTTTCCTGAGCCCTGGCGATGGCGCGAATTTCGTCCATGGCGCCTACCAGCCCGGGCTGGTATTCCTGTCCGTATTCGTCGCCGTGGTGCTCTCGCTCATGGCTTTGCAGACCGCGCACATCGCCCGGCAGACCACAAGTGCGATGCACAGACGCATCGCCATTGCCACAGGCTCGGTGGCGCTGGGCGGCGGTATCTGGACCATGCACTTCATCGGCATGCTGGCGTTCAAGTTGCCCGCACCGGTCTACTATGAGACTACGCTCACGCTGCTGTCGCTGGTGCCGGGCTGGATGGGCGCTCTGGTCACCCTCCACATGCTGTCGTTGCGCCGGTTTTCCGCGGCCCAGCTCGTTGCCAGCGGCGTGGTGCTGGGGGCCGGAATCGGCGCCATGCACTATACGGGCATGATGGCCATGGTGACGCCGCTGGACATGCGCTATGACCCCGAAATGTTCGCGCTGTCCATCGTCGTTGCGGTCGTGCTGGCGATGCTGGCGTTGTGGATTTATTCCGGCCTGCGCGCATTCGATGAGCGCGTCCGCTTTCTCGCCAGCGGACTGGTCATGGGGGTGGCGATTGCCGGCATGCACTATACCGGCATGGCGTCGGTGCGGTTTCTGGGCGCCGCCAGCCCCATCCAGGACGGGATCCGGCTGAATTCGACCTATGTGGCGCTGGCGCTGTCGTCGCTGACCCTGACGATGGCCATCATGGTGGCGGCCCTCAACGGCCTGGTGCGTTCGCGGGCGCTCTATCGCGAGGTCGAGACCGCCAAGTCGCGCCTGCAGGCGATCTTTGATACCGCCGTGGATGCGATCATCACCATCGACCCGTACGGCATCGTGCAGGAATTCAGCCGTTCGGCGGAACGGCTGTTCGGTTACGCGGCGGCAGAGGTCGTGGGACGGAACATCAAGATGCTGATGCCCGAGCCGTTCCGGTCGGCGCATGATGGCTACCTGAAGGCCTATCGCGACACGCGTGTGCCGCACATCGTCGGGACCGGCCGCGAGGTCGTCGGCCGGCGCAAGGACGGCAGCGAAGTCCCGATCCGGCTTGCGGTCGGCCGAGTGGACCTGCTGTCGGGAGGGATGCTGTTCGTGGGCCTCGTCACCGACATCAGCGAGCGCAAGGCGCTGGAGGCGACCTTGCGCGATTCGCTGCGCCACGCGGAACAGGCGGCGGCGGCCAAGAGCAATTTCCTGGCCAACATGAGCCACGAAATCCGCACGCCCATGAATTCCGTCATCGGATTCACGGATCTGGTCCTTCAGACCAACCTGTCGCCGTCACAGCGCACGCACCTGAACACCATCCGCCAGTCGTCCCGGTCGTTGTTGCGGCTCATCAACGACATCCTGGATACGACCAAGATGGAGAGTGGGCGGCTGGAACTGGAAGACTCGTATTTCTCGCTGAAAGGCCTGGCGTTCCAGATCGAATCGTCCTTGCGCCTGGGGGCCCACGCCAAGAACCTCGATCTGACGACTCATTATCCCGAAGGCATGCCGGAATTCTTCAGGGGCGACCAATTGCGGCTGCTGCAGATCCTGACCAATCTGGTGGGCAACGCCATCAAATTCACCGAGTCCGGTTCGGTGAGCGTGGACTTCGCCTACGAGGCCGGACAGGTCCATATCGCGGTCCGCGATACCGGCATCGGCATGACGCCCGAGCAGGTTCGCACGATCTTCGATCCCTTCATGCAGGCCGATGCCTCGATCAGCCGCCGCTTCGGCGGCACCGGGCTGGGTACCACCATCGCGCGGCAGCTGGCCGAGATCATGGGCGGGCATATCGGGGCCGAAAGCGTCCTCGGGCAGGGCAGCGTGTTCCACGTCTGGCTGCCGCTGCCGCCGGGCACCGAGCCGGCTGCGCCGGAACAGGACGGGGGTCATACGCCGCTGCCCGCGCTGGATATCCTGGTTGCGGACGACGTCCCCCAGAATCTGGAACTCCTGCGCCTGACGCTGGAGAAGCGGGGCCATCGTGTCGTGAGCGCAGCGGATGGCGACGAGGCGTTCAACCGATATCGGACGGGCCGTTTCGATGTGGTGCTGATGGACGTGCACATGCCGGGAACCGACGGACGCCAGGCTACACGGCTCATTCGCCAGTACGAGCGCACAGAAGGACGGCCTTACACGCCGGTCATCGCGCTGACGGCCAGCGTCATGGCGACCGACCGCTGCGAGGCGCGTCGGGCGGGAATGGACGGCTTTGCGGTGAAGCCGCTCGAGGTCGCGCACCTGTTCCAGGAGATAGCGCGGGTGCTGAATGATCGCACCGCGCCGTCGGTAGTGGAGGCCGCGAGTGCGGCACCGACCTCCGTGGCGGTGGATTGGAACCGGGGGGTGGCGCTCTGGGGGGACAGGGCCAGCCTGGCGGCGCGGATTGTGACGTTCCTGGACAGCGTGGGCGAAAACTATCCTTTGCCCGATCCTGAACAACGGGAGGTGGACGGTACGGCGCTGGTGTTCAGCCTGCATGGGATTCGTGGCGCGGCCGGCAACCTGGCGCTGATGGCGGCTTCCCGGCTGGCGGGCGAACTGGAAGGTCTGTGTCGCGAGGATCGAGTGGACGAAGTCCTGTCCCGGCTGGATGACCTTTCGGCGCTGTTGCTCGCCGCCCGTCATGAAGCGGCTACGGCCCGGCCTGCCGACCCGGACGAGGAACCGACCCCCGCGGTGGCCGCGCCGGACGCTCCGCCGGGCGGTTCCGTGTCGATGTTGGAGCTGACGACCGCACTGGAAACGTTGTTGCCGATACTGGAGCGCAACGAATTGGATGATGCCGCGCTCGCGCAGGTCTGCGCCCGGCTGATTGCGGCCGGCCGTCGCGATCATGTCCAGATCCTGCGAGTCGCCCTCGATCGCTTCGACTTTACCCGCGCTTGCGCGCTGTTGCGTCAATGGCTGGCTGAGGCCGTCCAGTCCGAGCCTGACGCCATGATTGCTTCCGTAGACACGCCATGAGTTTCAGAAGGGATACCCGACGCACGCTGTTGCTGGTGGACGACGAGTCCACCAATCTGCAAGTGCTGCGACATACATTGCAGGCGACTTACCGGCTGTTGTTCGCCAAGGATGGCGCCACCGCGCTGGAGCTGACGCGCAAGGACCGGCCCGATCTGATCCTGCTGGACATCATGATGCCGGGCATGTCGGGCTACGAAGTCTGCGCGGCGCTCAAGCGTCAGCCGGATACCCGCGCCATTCCCATCATTTTCGTCACGGCCCTGAGTGAAGCCGACGATGAGTACAAGGGACTCCAACTGGGCGCCGTGGACTACATCACCAAGCCGCTGAATCCTTCCATTGTGCAGGTGCGGGTCCGCAACCATCTGTCGCTGGTGCGGGCGCAGGAGGTGTTCGAAACCCGGCTGCAGATCATTCGCTGCCTGGGCGCTGCCGCCGAATATCGTGACAACGAGACCGGCATGCATATTGTGCGCATCAGCCACTACGCGCGGCGCCTGGCGCTGGAAATCGGCTACGGCGAGGAGGCGGCCGACGAACTGTTGCACGCGGCACCCATGCATGATGTCGGCAAGATCGGTATTCCCGATGCCATCCTTCTCAAGCCCGGGAAGCTGGATCCCGAGGAATGGGCCGTCATGCGCCAGCATCCCACCATAGGGGCGCAGATCATCGGGGAACATCCCTCGGGGTTGCTGAAGACGGCGGCCATCATTGCACAGTGCCACCACGAGAAGTGGGATGGTACCGGCTATCCACAGGGCCTCGCGGGCGAAGCGATTCCGCACGAAGCGCGCATTGTGGCGCTGGTGGATGTGTTCGATGCGCTGACCAGTGTGCGGCCCTACAAGCCCGCGTGGCCGGTGGAGCGGGCGCTGAACTACATCCGTGAGCAGAGCGGCCGGCATTTCGACCCGGCCCTGGTCGAGGCTTTCATGCGTTGCGTGCCGGATGTCCTGGAGATCCGGGTACGCTGGTCCGACGAGCGCGACACCGAAGAAGCCGAGGCCGTGATCGAGCAGGCGCGCTAGGGGTTCCCTGAACGAGTCACCCCGACGCGCCAATAGGCGGCCTGGCTGACGCGGCGATGGGGATGAGGGTGGTGAATTTGCTGCGTGAGGTGGCAAAGAAGCTGCGCACGTTGCGAATCCGCGGATCGCTGGTCAGACATCGCTGGGCCAGCGCCTGGTAGGCCCGCATGTCGGCCACCATGGCGATCAGGATGAAATCCGGACCGCTGCTGACGCGGTAGCACTGCTGAATGGCGGGCTCCGCGACGAGTTCGGCTTCCAGCGCATCGGCCTGCGCCGCTGCCTGGGTGTCCAGCGTGACCTCGATGATAGCCGTGAGCGCGGCACCCATCAATGCAGGATCCAGAATCGCGACCCGTTGGCTGATCAGGCCAGTCTGTGTCAGGCGCCGGACGCGGCGCAGACAGGTGGGCGGAGAGGCGTGTACCTTATCCGCCAGATCCTGGTTCGTGAGCGCACAGTCCCGTTGAAGCTGTTCGAGGATACGGCGGTCAAGATCATCCAGCAGGGTGGGGGCCATGATATGTATCTGCCTTGTAAAAGAGATGAGGCGATCCTATATTTTCATTGAATATTTTATATTTTTGTATTATATGAAATAAAATTTCTACATTAGCATTTAATGAAATTTATGTTCATTTCACGGTATAAAAGGAAATCATATTTCTGAACCCTTTGCCCACAATAGCGCAATTGTTCAAACGAAGGAGTGTGCTCCATGTGTGGCATCGTAGGCGCTGTGGCGCAACGTGACGTCGTCCCCATCCTGCTCGAGGGCCTGCGCCGGCTGGAGTATCGCGGCTACGACTCTTGTGGCGTGGCCGTGCATACCGGGACTGGTCTGCAGCGGGTGCGCAGCACGCGTCGCGTGGCAGAGCTCGCCGCACAGGCCCAGCAGGACGGCGTCCAGGGCCTGACCGGCATCGCCCATACGCGCTGGGCCACCCATGGCGCGCCGGTGACGCATAACGCCCATCCTCACTTCTCCGGGCTGGACCCCGCCGCCCCGCGCATCGCGCTGGTGCATAACGGCATCATTGAAAACCACGACGTGCTTCGGGCGGAGCTCCAGGCGGCCGGATATGTCTTCCAGAGCCAGACCGATACCGAGGTCATTGCCCACCTGGTCGATCACCTGTACGACGGTGATCTGCTCGCGGCCGTCCAGCAGGCCATCCGCCGGCTCGACGGCGCCTATGCCATTGCCGTCTTCTGCTCTGCGGAGCCGCACCGGGTCGTTGGCGCCCGCCAAGGCTCGCCGCTGGTCGTTGGCTGCGGCACCGAAGGCAACTATCTGGCCTCGGATGCGTTGGCGCTGGCCGGCACCACCGACCAGATCATCTATCTGGAGGACGGGGACGTTGTGGACCTGCAGCTTTCACGCGTATGGGTGACTGACGCGCAAGGCCGTCCGGTGGACCGCGAGGTGCATACCGTCCAGATCCATACGGGCGAGGCTGATCTGGGCCCGTATCGCCACTTCATGCAAAAGGAAATCTTCGAGCAACCGCGCGCGGTCGGCGATACGCTGCGCGGCATCGAAGCCGTCATGCCGGAGCTGTTCGGAGACGGCGCGCATGCGGTGTTCCAGGATATCGATCGCGTTCTGATTCTGGCGTGCGGCACCAGCTTTTACGCCGGCCTGACGGCGCGCTACTGGATCGAATCGGTCGCCGGCATCCCGGTCAATGTGGAGATCGCCAGCGAGTACCGCTATCGGACCAGCGTCCCCGATCCGCGCACCCTGGTGGTCACCATCTCCCAATCGGGCGAGACGGCCGATACGCTGGCTGCGCTCAAGCACGCCCGCAGCCTGGGCATGCAGCAGACGCTCACCATCTGCAACGTGGCCTCCAGCGCCATGGTGCGGGATTGCAAGCTGTCCTTCATCACGCGTGCGGGCGTGGAGATCGGCGTGGCCTCGACCAAGGCGTTCACGACACAACTGACGGCGCTGTACCTGCTGGCTCTGTGTCTGGCGCAAGCCCACGGGCGCCTCGATGCGGACGCCGAAGACCAGGCGCTGAAATCCCTGCGCCACCTGCCGGCGGCCAT
>Ga0134125_10002008_pt1 | contig 24429 bp, 18 predicted proteins | sample KB31751_FD_96464 | JGI IMG/M metagenome (GOLD analysis project Ga0134125, IMG submission 96464) | Terrestrial soil microbial communities with excess Nitrogen fertilizer from Kellogg Biological Station, Michigan, USA - KB3-175-1 | ecosystem: Environmental > Terrestrial > Soil > Unclassified ...
ATTGCCGCCCCCATTGCGCGTATTCGCGGTATTCCGTTGTGCTGGGACATGTTCATGTCGATCTACGACACCGTCGTGGAAGATCGTCGACTGCTCCGCCGTAACGGTTTGCCGGCAGTGTTGCTGCATGCCCTGGAGGGTTTCGCGCTGCGTCGCGCCGACCTGGTGTTTCTTGACACCCAGGCCCATGCGCGACGTGTGGAATCACTGTTCGGACTGAAATCCGGAAGCACCCGCGCCGTGTGGGTTGGCGTGGAGAGCGAGCACTTCCACATCGAACCCGTCGTTGCCCGAAGCGCTCCTGTTGCCATCGACCAATCACCACTACAGGTGCTTTTCTACGGCCAGTTCATTCCGCTGCACGGCATCGAAACCATCATACAGGCGGCTCGACTTACCCGCGACGAGCCCATCGAATGGAATCTGATCGGCAAGGGTCAGGAAGCCGGACGCATACAGGCGCTGCTGGCGGAACAGCCACTGGCGAATCTGCGCTGGGACAGTTGGGTGAACTACGAGCAACTGCATCAACGGATAGCCGAAGCCGATGTTTGTCTTGGGATCTTCGGAAAATCGGAAAAGGCCGCCAGCGTGATCCCGAACAAGGTGTTCCAGATAGTCGCCATGGGTCGACCGTTGATCACACGGGATTCCCCAGCCATTCGCGAAATGCTGGAAAATACGCATCCCTGCGTCCGGCTGATTCCGGCTGCCGATCCTTCCGCGTTGGCAAATGCCGTCCGGGATCATGCGAAACAGGGGCGCTCTTCCATACGTTGCCATACCGCGCTCGAGGGCAAGCTGGATGCTGCAGCGATTGGGCGACAATGCATTGCACTCCTGACAAGCCATCTCGGACTGGAAGCCTGACTCATGGAAAATCTGCCTCTGCTTGGCCCCGCAGCGCCCGAAGAAGGCTGGGTACCTGCGCCACGCTACCTGCTCCGTCGCCAGCGCATCCTCCGTCAGCTGAGTAGGACAGCGCCTTGCGATGTTATGGAGATAGGTTGCGGTGCCGGGATGCTTCTGCAGGAGCTCGCCGCACGCGGCTTCCATTGCCAGGCACTTGAGAGCTCCCCTCAAGCCCGCGAGCTGATTGGTCGCCTGACCAAGAAAACCGGTTATGCCATCGAGGTCAATGCCTCACCCGAAATCGCTTGGAAGGGTCGCTTTCCTTTGGTAATGGCATTCGAGGTGCTGGAGCATATCGAGGATGACTACGAGGCCATGAAGCAGTGGGCCTCTTGGCTCGCTCCCGGCGGAACGCTATTGATGTCTGTCCCTGCTCATCCGCGACTGTGGAGTGCTGCTGACGAATGGGCTGGTCACTATCGGCGCTATAGAAAAGAGGGTTTGATCAAGGTGGTGACGGCGGCAGGCTTGGAAGTCGAACACATCGAGTGTTTCGGTTTTCCTCTCGGAAATCTTACGGAACAAATGCAGGCACGCGGAATCAAGCGTCGTCTGCTGACCGATACCCGCGACCTCGACCATAGGGCCAGCAGCGACCGCAGCGGCATAGAGCGTACGCACGTCATGCGCTGGTACCCAATGATGCGCTCACTGCCCGGTCGGCTGGCCTTGCGATGTGCGTTCGCCGCTCAGGCGGTGAGCCACCAACTGCCTTTCGGCAATGGATATCTGTTGAGGGCTCGCGCAGGATGACCAAACTGCTGGTTCGCTGGTTCGGCCTGCTGCTTGCGCTCGCCGCATGCATCTACTTCGTGAGGTACGCACACCACGCGCTGGTCGGCAGGGATCTGTCAGGCCTGCTGGGTGGCAACGTGCTGATCGCGATGGCCACCCTGACCATGCTATACGCCCTGCTGATCCCCAGCACGGCCATCGCATGGACCTGGCTGTTGCGCGCCATGGAGCAGCGGGTGGGCTATGGCCGTATGCTCTCCATTCTCGCCACCACCCAATTTGGGAAATATCTGCCTGGCAACATCGCTCAACACATCGGTCGTGTCGCGCTGACTCGCGGTGCCGGCGTGCAACTCCCCGCAGCACTATTCTCAATAGCCTATGAAATGTTGCTGGTATTGGTGGCCTGCGCCCACATCACGGCGCTGGTGCTGCTGTGGGCGCCACCGGATGCGCTGTCGCACTGGGAGCTTGCGGAATATCGCCTGCCGCTGCTGCTTGTAGTGACGCTTGCCGCGATTGGTACCTTGTTGCTGGCGCCACGCCTCGCTTCCTGGTTGGCAAGCTATCGCGCCAGTAGACGCGGTGAGCACGATTATGTACCGCCTCGACTGCACTTAAACGCGTCTACCGTGATCGCGTGTTATGCAGTGTACACAGCAAATTTCTTTTTGATCGGTGGCGGCTTGTGGCTGGTCTCCCACGCGTTGCTAGCCGGTACCGCACCAACACCGAACGTGATCTTTCTGGTCGGTGCTTTCGCCGGCAGCTGGATCCTGGGATTCGTTGCCCCCGGCACACCAGCCGGGCTTGGTATTCGTGAAGCTATTCTCAGCGCCTGGCTCAGTGGTTCTTTGCCGCCAGCACAGATCGTGTTGCTGGTCGTGGCGTTGCGCATCGCGACAACGCTGGGCGATCTTGTCAACCTCGTATTAGGGAGTATCGCGATCGCCCGATACTGAAAGCAGACGGTCTAGGCGCAGAAATTGAATGCATTTCAAAGCGGGCGCAGGTTCGAGCCGCTAAGATCTTGCTCCAGAGCCTTGGAAAGGGAACCGTGGTTCGTACGTAACGATTCGGCTCGCGCACAAGGAACAAGCCTCCATGAAACTCATCATCCAGATCCCCTGCCTTAACGAGTCCGAGACGCTGGCCATCGCGCTGGCCGAGCTGCCGCGCGAGGTCGCCGGTTTCGACACGGTCGAATGGCTGATCATCGACGATGGCTCCACTGACAATACCGCCGAGGTCGCGCGCCAGAACGGCGTGCATCATGTTGTGCGCCACCCGGTGAACCGCGGCTTGGCCGTGGGCTTCATGTCAGGCCTCGAAGCCTGCCTGAGGTTGGGCGCGGACGTGATCGTCAACACCGATGCGGACAATCAGTACTGCGGCGCCGACATTCCGAAACTCACGGCACCGGTGCTGGCCCATGAGGCCGACATCGTCATCGGTGCGCGGCCGATCGACGAGACAGAACACTTTTCCTGGATCAAGAAGAAGTTGCAGCGACTTGGCAGCTGGGCCGTGCGCATGGCCAGCAAGACCGACGTCGCCGATGCTCCAAGCGGCTTCCGCGCCATCTCTCGTGAAGCTGCAATGCGCCTCAATGTATTCAGTGCTTACACCTACACCCTGGAAACCATCATCCAGGCGGGCCAGAGCAACTTGCGCATTCTCTCTGTTCCTATACGCACCAATGGTGACTTGCGCCCTTCGCGGCTTGTCAAGAGCATCCCCAGCTACGTCAAGCGCTCGTTGGTGACGATCCTTCGTGTGTTCGTCATCTATCGACCTCTGGCACTGTTCTTCTATGTCGGCTCGACATTCATGCTTGTCGGTACGGTCGTGGGTATACGGTTCATGTATCACTTTTTTCATCGCGGTGGCGCGGGACACATTCAGTCCGTGATTTTTGGATCGATGTGCCTGACTATGGGTATGCTGTTTTACATGATGGGGATCATCGCCGATCTGGTCGCCACCAACCGCAAACTTTCGGAAAAGATACTGCTGCAACTGCGGCAGATGAAGAACACACCAGACGCAAGCGAGAAGCGTGACTGACCCGGGTCACTATTGAATCGCCCCGGGTATCCCGACAGCTGTTTGGTTTGAGTCACGCCGCCTTGACCGATGCTCCAGCGCGGCGACCTGCTTCCGCAGCGTCCGCCAGGGTTCTCCTGCATCATTCTCGGCATGCTGTTCGGACTACACCCGGTCTTGTATTTCATTGGGCAGGGCGAAGGGCATATTCAATCCGTCGTCCTGACCGCGCAGCGCCTGATCCTCGGCACCCTTCCCATCATGATGGGATCGATTGCCGACCTCATCGCCTCCAATCGAAAACCCTCGGGACGCATTTTTCTCCGCGCCAAGCGAATCAAGCCCGGGCTCGATTCGCATCGGAAGGAAGAATCCATGCCGTGATCCGATTAAATGTCGATGTTCGGAGCGGATCTGCGACGCCTTGCAGCAAGCACCCACCCGAACAAAAGCCCCAGCAACGTGGTCAAGGAAATCCACGTCCCATAGCGCAGCGAACGCGGCTTGTAGGTGAATTCCAGCGTGGCCGGGGCATCTACGGAGAATGCGGGCAAGGCACCGAGATACCATTCGGGTGAAATCTCCCGACCGTTCAGGCGAACATGCCAGTCTTTTTCCGGAAAATTCATCGGGACCACGACAAAGCCGGGGGCAGAGCCGAGGTATTTCAATCTGAAATCCGGCCCAGTCCGGCTGAGCAATTGGACCTCATTCGAACTCTCCCGATCTGGCCATGCATGGAGTGCAGGCAGAAAATAGGGGCCGGTCGGAACGTTCGTATTTTCCATCAAATGCATGCCGTTTTTCGACGCGACTGGCACAAATGCACCCACATCTCTGCGTGGCATAGCCAATTCGAAGTCGATACAGCCCGGTATCGTCTTGCCGTCCAATTGCATCGAGCAATTTTTTGCAGGAGCGGGCGTGTACCACGCAGTGAGGTGGTCTGCTGCGCCTGCATGCTCATAGGCAAACTTGAATCGATAATCTCCCGGCACCAGAGTCAACGACTCTGGCAAAGGGAAAGTCGCCATCTGGTTGTCCACCACAGTTGATGCTTCGATGGTGCTGTGGGCGATCGGCTCAGCCTTCCCGTTCCGATACAGCGTCATCACGATCTCGCCCGCCAGCCCCGTCCTTGCATACGTAGCCAGTCGTACAAGCATCGCTTGCGGATGATAGGTGCCGGCCAGGCTGAGCGACTGCACCCACACGGTCCCGGGCATGGGCGGCAGAGGCACGGAGCCAGGAACAACGGCGTCCTGACCAAAGTCCGGGCGCAGGCCGGCCAACCGGATTCCGGAGTCACCAAGTACATAGCGAACCTCCAACGCCGCCATCACCGGGCTATTCAACTGGATGCTTTCTGCCTCGACGAGGGTCGCGGTATGTGAAGTGAAAGGGTCATCAATGACCTTCTCCAGCACGGACTTCTTTGCCTTGTTCTTGAAGGCATGCGCGAACCATTCCGGGATCCCATAGGCACCGAGCGTTCCCGAGACCAGAAAGTTGTTGTCCGCAATCACGCTTTGGAACGGTCCGAGGTTCTGCTTTATTTTTGTCAACAACGAGTCTTTTGGATAGAAATAGCTTGCCGGAACGGGGCCGTTGAACAGGCGGAAGAAGGACGCAAGATCCACGGCTTGATAGACGATCAGAGAGGCCAGCACGAACCGGGCGAGAGACTTCGACCCCATCTTCCTCAACATCCCGTTCAGGCAGAAGGTTGAAGCAACAGCCAATGCAATGTCGAGAATGATGATGCTTCGGGACCAGGGATTGTGCGCCAATCCGGGCACCCAACTCAGATACGCTGCCGGAATGATTTCGAACACCAGCGTGGCGCCGACCGCTCCCAGCAGCAGGGAATAGAGTCCCAATACGCCGACCTTGGCGCGATGCCACAGTACGAAACCGAATGCCGATACGGCGAGTATTAGCCCAAGCAAACCTACATACATGGTCGATTCGACTTGCGGCGCCAGCTTGGCGAAATGAGGCAGCAGGAACCGGGCGTCGCTGGGGAGATGAAACTGACTTCCGCCGACACGATAACCGATGTCAAATTCGACAAACCAACTGAGAAACGAAATGAGCGGAATGGCGCAAAGCATCATAGCCACAATCCATGCCAGACCAAATCCACAGATCCGTACTAGCGCCCGGGATTGCCTATCCGCGATCCACAGGCAGAGCAGGTAAAGCACCGCGGCTCCTGCGCTGAGCAAGGTCACGAATGGGAACCCGCCAAGCAGAAGTAGCGCGCTGAAGGCCACCATTGCCGTGAAGCGCGCGTAACTTGGGGTTTGCCACCAGCGATCGATCGACCAAAGCAGCCAGCATATCCAGATGGAAGTTAGGGTATGGGGCCAATACAGCCATGCCGCATGGAAGCCGCACAACATGATGGTCACGGCGCCAAACACTGCAGGCAGTAATGCCGTCCGCCGGCGCAACCAAAGATGCGCCCCCCAACCCGCCATGGTCAGGTTGAAAAGCGTCGCCAGATAAAAACCGAGTGCCGGATTCGGCGATAGGGCAAATATCGCAAAGGCTGGGCTCAACTCGGCACTCGTAAGGTCCTGGATGCCCGGCCGCCCCCCCGCAGGCAACGGATTCCAGGTAGATAAATGTCCCCCGCGAATTTCCCCGCGCTGTTGGATCCAACTTGGAAGCAAACTATCGAGTACATCCGAGCGCTGAACGTTCCTCACATGGACCGGTTCGCCCTGTACTGTCCAGCCAGCCTGCGCCACGAGTAGATCAAAGGGCCCTACGGTTTCCCCCGCGAAAGGATTGGCGCCGATCACGCCGACCGCGAAAACCAAGTAGGCCAATAACGGCAGCAGCTTTACACGAAAGCGCGCACCAAACCCCGAGATGAAATTCATTGTGCTTCCCTGTTTGCAGACGCATGCGTCGACGATCACACCAGCGGCGACAACTGCCAGTAGTATGTACGATTGTTGCAGATTGTCGGCGATTGACCACCCTCGTGTTTCTGGTTTGGGTTGGCTTGCACCGGACGATGAGGCTGATCGCGAACGAAAACCTTTGGGGGTCGATCCGCTGATGGCGGGGCGGGCCTCACTGGCGATTGGTCACTTGGTGATATTTTGCTGAATATCGTGCAGGCCACGCTTCTCGGATCTGCAGCAGATTCCGCTCTGAAACGCTAACCATGAGGAAGCAATGATGGATCGTCGCGAGAAGGTGTTGCATGGGCTTGACTTGAAACGATCCGTCGGTCTTGAAATCGGTCCACTTGCGAATCCAATGGTCAGGAAATCGGACGGTATCGTTCTGTATGTCGACTATGCCGACACCCCGGCACTGCGGCTACGCTACGCCAACGATCCTCATGTCGATGTCGCTCAAATTGTTGGCATCGATGCTGTATGGGGCGAGAAAACCATGCTTGACGTCCTTGATGGCAAGCTTGTCGATTACATTATCGCAAGTCACGTCATTGAGCACGTCCCGGACCTGATCACCTGGTTGAGCGAACTTCACTCTGTCCTTTTGCCTGAGGGTCAAGTTCGCCTGGTCATTCCAGACAAGCGATACACCTTTGACTACTTGCGTGCGGAGACACAGCTATGTGATGTCGTCAGCACGTACCTTGTCCGCGCACGGGTGCCACAGCCCCGCGAGATTATCGATTTCTGCGTCAACAAGGTTCAACTGGACGTCGTCCAGGCATGGCGCGGTGAAGTAAATCCGGACGATTTGCCGCGGGACTTTACGTTTGAAGGGGCCATGTGGCTAGCAAGAGACGTTATAGCCAACGGCACGTACCATGACGTGCATTGTTGGGTATTCACCCCATACTCGTTTGCTCGCCTTTGCACTGAGCTGGCCAAGGCCGATTTGCTCGACTTTGCGTGCAAAACGTTTTACGTGACCGAGCGCAATCAGCTGGAATTCTTTGTCACGCTCGGCAAATCGACAGACAAACAGGAGATTGTCCAAAGCTGGCGCAATATGATGCGAGAGACATCATCTTGAAAGGACCGAAACAAATTCCTCAATTTCTTCGGCAAGTAAGAGGTCATTACGCGGCGCACGGCGTTTGCTGTGCGCGCAAACCATTCCAACTGCCAGCCCAGCCTAAACCATAGTCGTCGTCTGTTCGCCGCGCGGGGGAAACGCCAGTTCGAACGGTGTTCCGGTCAGTGCAAGGTTGCAGTTGTACATCGGGTCAGCAGCCAACTCATGAGGCCATTTCTTCAGCATCGACTCGACTTCGCCGCTAAAGCGTGCCTGTTTTTCCGGTGAATCTTCGTAACCGCGGGTGGCCGACTCGTGGTGATACAACTCCGCAAACGGAGTCCACAAATTGCGATAGCCACGCTGTTGGACACGCAGGCAGAAATCGATGTCGTTGAAAGCTACATGCAGGGACTCATCCAGACCGTTCACTTCATCAAACACCTCGCGTCGAATCAGCAGACAAGCTGCGGTAACCGCACTCATGTTCTGGACAAGCCGGGCTCGTCCCATCTGCCCTGGATAACCACGCGGCTTGCCGCAATAAGCGTGCGCGGCCACTCCATGCACGCCAAGGACGACCCCGGCATGCTGGATGGTGTCGTTGGGGTAATACAGCATCGCACCGACGGCTCCGATCTCCGATCGCATTGCATGTCCAGCCATCTCCTGCAACCAGTCAGGCGAAATCACCTCAATGTCATTGTTGACTAGTCCGATCAGCTCACCTTGGGTCTGCCGTACCGCGTAATTGTTCAGTGCGGAGTAGTTGAATGGCTGATCGTACGCGATCACTCTCACCCTTGGATCGACCACAACGTCGTGCAGGTATTGCAACGTGGCGGGATCACGCGACTGGTTGTCGACAATAACGATTTCGTAGTTGTCGTAGGTGGTCAGGGTGAGAATCGAATCGACGCAGCGCCTGAGCAAGTAAAGCCCGTCGCGAGTGGGGATGATCAAGCTGATTTTCGGCAGCGCCACAGGCAGGGCGTAGCTGATACGAAAATTGCCCGGCCGGCCATCGATTTCCTGCACCTTGGCATTGGCATTTACACGCTCAAGATGCTCGGTGATAGCCCTCATACCGGCAGTGCGGGCGTAGCTCTTCTCATCGACCGCCATGGCTGTGGACCCCGGAATCGCTCGCCAGTGATAGAGCACCCGAGGGATATGTCCGATGTCTGTCGGCGCCAATCGTTCTTTGCAGCGCAAGGCCAGATCCCAGTCCTGACTGCCTTCGTAACCTTCGCGAAAACCACCCACATCGAGCAGCATCTGGCGCTGGTATACGCCAAGGTGGCTGATGCAGTTCTGTGAAAGCAGCAGATCGTAGTTCCAGTCGGGCTTCATATACGGGTCGTAACGTCGACCATCCAGGTCGATCTTGTCCTCGTCGCTATAGATCAGCTTCCACGAGCGATGGACCTGCAAGGATTTGACCACCTCGAACAAGGCCAGAGGATGCAGTTCGTCATCATGATCGAGCAGCGCGACGTATTCCCCACTTGCCAAAGCAAGTGCGCTGTTGGAGGTGGCCGAGATATGTCCGTTTTCGGGACGCCGAACAACCCGGATGCGATCATCCTTCGCGGCGTACTCATTCAATATCCGCGTGACATGCGGCGCCGTTGAAGCATCATCGGCCATGCACAGCTCCCAATGCGGGTAAGCCTGCGCCTGAACGCTCTCGATGCAACGACGCAGCCATTTCTCCTCGGTGTTGTAAACAGGCACGAGAACCGACACCAGCGGCTGAAAATCCCAGGCAGCACACGCTGTACGCGCCCGCTCGACATCCTGTGGTCTGAGGTGATCGTAATTCTCCAACCATGCGTCATATGTATCCGCGATGCCCATTGGCCTCATATATGACGCATATAGCGCACTCGACATTCCGCTCAAGCCAACCGCACGGAACTTATCGACTAGGATGCGCAGACTGATTCCATTCCTTCCGGGCATGCGCGCGGCAGCTCGGGCGGCCAGCAACAATGCCAGCCCCGCTCGCACCTTGCTCACACGCTTCACGACAAACCGGCGCACGGACAACTCGCAGGGCGACGTGGCCGGGTCGAATCGCAGGCCATGCACGGGATGGGTGAAACGCACGAAGCCGCGATGCAACGACTGGCCCGGCTTGACGAAAGGCATGTTCATGCCCTGCATATCCGACGACACATCAGGGCCGTAGTCCGGGTACAGCATTGCCTGCACTGGAATGCCATCATGTTGCTGCATGTCCAGACTGATCATGTACCAGCCCGGCGCGAGTGGAAAATTGTCGCTGCCGCAGGCGAACATCGGATCGTTGCCTGTCACTAGCCAGCGCCTATCCACTGGATCCAGTACTTCGAGATGCTGGATTGGTACCAGTTGGAACTCGGTTCGTGCCAATCGCCTGCGCAACCTCGACATCACATTCCGCCGCCCAAGCAGGGTACCCAAGGCCCTCTCATGGCGAATCTGTCCTTGTCGCAATGGTTCGACAGCAGCGATCAGACGCTGCTCGATGTCGGCCGTGCGTTCTTGCAAAAATTTCTCCTGACGAGCCTGTCCCTGTCGCAGTGATTCGGCAGCAGCGATCAGGTGCTGTTCGATGTCGACCATGCGTTCTTGGAAGGATTTCTCCTGACGAACCTGCCCCTGTCGCAGTGGCTCGACAACCGCGATCAGACGCTGTTCGATGTCGCTCATGCGTTCCTGCAAGGCCGCCTCTCCTCGACTGATTCGTTCATCCAGCGCCCGCATCTGCTGACGCTGGGCATGATCCAGCTGTTCCACACTTCGACCTACGGTTCGCAGGGCTATTTGACCTGCAGCTGCCTGTCGGATCTCACCCAACGCCCGAGCTTGGGTAGCGGCCAACTCCCACGCTGCAGGTTCGTTAAGCACCACCTCGATCGTCAGCTCCAGGCGCAATAGCAGCGCACCAGCAGGCGGCAGATCAGCCGTCAGATCGGCAATCTCGATTTCCACGTAGGGATCGCGCTCGAGCGACACCATTCGCAGCTCACCCACCATCTCCGGTGGACAAATATCGCAATGCACGAAACCCAACCTGGCGTGGATATCCGGTATCGCCACATCATGCGTCACATCGCCTTCGATGGTCAGGCTCATTGCACCCAGACGAAACACGCCGGGCGCCTCGCTTGGATCCAGCCGGATATAGTCCGGACGTATGTCTGGCGGCAACAGAAACTCTATTGCTCGTTTGCCTGCTGTGACATCAAGCTTCGCGCTGAGCAATCGCTCCTCGCTGAAGTGTTCATCGTGCTTCCGATAGAAAAGGCTGCACACCAGATCCGGCGTGGTGACCTCCACTTGCGTCGGCGCCCCACCATCCGCGTGGACGATGGTCTGACCGAGCTGGCTGAAGCATTCCTGCATGCGTTCGGGTTCGGCTTGCGCTGCCTGCATGAAGGCCAAAAAAGCCTCCGGGGCTTGCACGCCGATCTGTACTACGCCCAATCCATTGCTGTGAGTGAAGTCGAACGTCGGATAACGTTCGGCCAATTCCTGAATCAGCCGGTAGACACCGAACCCTCGATCATGGACTTGGGTGTCATGGAAAAGCACGACTGCGCGATCGCTCAACTTGGGTAGCCAAGTCTCGAAATCATGCCGCACGGCCTCATAGGAATGCAGACCGTCAATATGCAGCAGGTCGATGCTGGCATCGGCAAAATCAGCCACCGCCTCGTCGAAGAAACAACGCTTCAAATGTGAAAAATTTCCATACAACGGGTCGTGATACGCCTTCAGGCCCAAGTACACGTCATCTGCGTATTTTCGCGCATGTGCATCGCCCTGCCACGAGTCGATTGCCGTGCAATGCGTCTCCGTGTCCAGATGAAGAATCGCCTGACAGAAGGCCAGATACGAATTGCCCGAATCGGTACCCAGCTCGACCAGGCTACGTGGACGCAGCAAGTCGATCAGTAGGTACGCAAACGGGATATGTCCGGCCCAGGCGAACGGAAAAGAAAGTCGGGGCCGCAAAAAAGCCACCGGGTGATCATCGAGGCGAAAAGGTTTCATGGACTCATTCACGGTCGAGAGTAATGTCATGCATGGGTAGACCAATGATGCCTGCCGGGGCTTGGGTTCCTTGCGATTTGAACATCAAGGCCTCATGAACCCAGCTCTGGATGACATGGTCGTTCTGGCTACCCTCCGCGACCCCGGCCGTAATGAAATAATCGCCTGCCTGCAAACGCGGCATGTCGAAATGGAAACGCGCACGGAAGGTTTCTCCGGCAGCAACCGAAAAGCTGTTATCCAGATAGCTGAGATAGGTGTTGTCACCAAACAACAACTGGCCGAGTCGATCTTTCACATAGAAGCCGACAATGACGTTGTCGAGCGGTTCATCAGCTTCAGCAGTGAGCTCCAGCACCACACTCTCACCGCCAGTGACCCAAGGCAACTGAGCGCCTTCTTCGTCGAGAATGGCCACATCGATCACACGAGCCTTCAGCTCGCCAAAACTCTCGGCATCAGGATGAAACGGCGAGACGTGGATATCGTTGCGAAGCGATGAGCGGTCGATCAGCTCCTGGCGGAAATCCTTGCGTCGCAATGACCGGACACGTTCACCCTTCCCAGCCGACTCCCGTCGCACAGCCCCTCCCTGACGTTCGGCCATGAACGCTTCGAGATACGCATGCACCACTTCCTTGGCGGTACCGCATGCCTGTTGCCGTCCGTGATCCAGCCACACCGCACGCTCGCATAACCCCGTCACAGCTGAGCTGTCATGACTGACGAACAGCAAGGTACCCCGTGTCTTGAAATCACGCAGATAACGCATGCACTTCTGGGTGAAAAATGCATCGCCCACCGCCAGCGCCTCATCAATGATCAGAATGTCTGCATCGACATGAGCCATCACTGAGAATGCCAGCCTCATGGCCATGCCACTGGAATAGCTCTTGACCGGTTGCTCGATGAACTCCCCAATGTCTGCAAAAGCGGCGATTTCTTCAAAACGCTGATCAATCTCGCCGCGCGTCAGGCCCAACACCGATCCGTTCAAATAGACATTTTCGCGACCGGTGAACTCGGGATTGAAGCCGGCGCCGAGTTCCAGCAAGGCGGCGACGCGTCCGCGCACGCGAACCTCGCCAGTCGATGGCGCCAACGTCCCGCAAATGATCTGCAGCAGAGTCGATTTACCCGAACCGTTGCGACCGACAATGCCCACGGTTTCACCGCGATGGATAGTGAAATTGATATCGCGCAGCGCCTCGAATTCCCGGTACCAGCGTTGATTTCCGCCTATCAGCATCTGCATCAATCGATGATGCGGCTTGTCAAATATCGGATAGACCTTGCCCATGCCACACACTTCAATGACCGGTTCAGAGGACATCGGCGAATCCTCGCTGCGTCATCACGAACCAGGCATGCCCCAGCCATGCCACCAACAAGCCGCCCACAGTTGCCATTGCAAGCGCCCACCAGTGTGGCCACTGCCCCATGAGCACCACCATGCGCGCCTCGTCGATAAAAAACGTAAGGGGATTGAGATTGAACAGCACCTGCAAGTTGTGCGGCAGGATGCTGACGGGAATGATCGCCGAGGACAGGAACAACATCGCTGTAACGAAGACCGGCATCACTTGGCTGATATCGCGAAAATACACGCCGACCGACGCGAGGAACCAGCATAGTCCCATGGTCAACAGCATCAGAGGAACGAAAATCAGGGGCAGCAACAGCAGTGTGGGGTGCAACTGATGTTCCAGAGCCAGCATGAGCACCGCCAGCACGATCACATTCATGAACGCGTGGAACAATGCCGAAAACATCATCGGCCACGGCAAGACGTCGAGCGGAAATACCACCCGTTTCACAAAGTTGGGATTGCCCACCACAAGTGTGGTGGCGCGCGATACGCATTCCGCAAAGAAGCCGTGCACGATCAGACCGACAAACAGGATTACCGCGTACGGATGGTCCCCGCCCGCCTCGTGCGGCCAACGGCTTTTCATTACCGTTCCGAATGCAAAAGCGTAGACGCATAGCATCATGAAAGGGCTGATGACCGACCACGCCAGACCGAAACTTGCGCCACGATATCGTCCCAACACCTCGCGCTTGCTCAGTTCCCACGCCAACGACTTGTTCCGGATCAGCGCCGCGAACGGACTCTCCCAACGGCGACGATCCTGCAATGCTGTCGCGTCACTGCGCCCCAATGGCGGCACTGAACTCATCGCAGTGCATCCTCCAGTTCTGCACGCAGGTCAGCAATATCTTCCACGCCCACTGACAACCGGATCAACCCGTCACTGATACCCAGCCGTTTACGGTTGGCAACCGGCACCGAGGCGTGGGTCATGATCGCGGGATGCTCAATCAAGCTTTCGACCCCACCCAGTGATTCGGCCAAGGCGAACAAATGGCAGCGTTCCAGCATGCGCCTGGCCTTTTTCAGGCCACCCTTTACTTCGATCGTGATGATGCCGCCGTAGCCATTCATCTGGCGCTTCGCGAGGGAGTGCTGCGGATGGCTCTTCAGCCCCGGATAGATCACCCGCTCGACGGAGGGATGCCTTTCCAGCCAGCGGGCCAGCTCCAGTGCGCTTTCGCAATGGACTTTCATGCGCAAATGCAGGGTCTTCAGACCGCGCATGGCAAGGAAGGAATCAAACGGGCCAGCCACCGCGCCAACCGAATTCTGCAGAAAACCCATCTGCTCGGCCAGCTCGCTGGTGCGGGCAACGACAATGCCGCCAACCATGTCCGAATGGCCATTGAGGTATTTCGTGGCCGAGTGCAGCACCAGGTCCGCGCCGTATTCCAGCGGACGTTGCACGATCGGCGAACAGAACGTGTTGTCCACCACCAGGATCAGCCCATGTTTCTTCGCGAATGCGGCGACCTTGGCCAGATCGACCAGCTTGAGCATCGGATTGGTGGGCGTCTCGGCCCAGATCATTCGCGTATTGGGCTTCAACGCCGCTTTCATCGCGCTGGTGTCGTTCAGATCGACAAAGCTGAAATCCAGCCCGGCTGAACGCCGGCGCACCTTCTCGAACAACCGATAGGTGCCACCATACAGGTCATCCATTGCGATGACGTGGCTGCCCGAGTCGAGCAAATCCAGCGTCGTCGCGGCGGCAGCCAGTCCCGAGGCGAACGCGAAACCGGCGACACCGCCCTCCAGATCCGCCACGCAGCGCTCGTACGCCATTCGGGTGGGGTTCTGCGTGCGCGAGTACTCGTAGCCCTTGTGCTTGCCCGGGCTTTCCTGCACGTAGGTAGAAGTGGCATAGATCGGCGTCATGATGGCGCCGGTGCTCGGATCGGGATGCTGACCCGCATGGATGGCACGAGTGCCTATACCGTGCGCATCCGGCTTGCTGCGTTTTTTCATGATTGTCATGGCATCCAAACGAAGGAAATCGCTTATGGTAAAGCGGCCATCTTACTCGCCAAGGCCTTTTTGCTGAACCGCCGCCCTTCCATTTGTTCACGTGGAGGGTGAGGGGTGCTCCAAACGCACAATCCCTACCCGACAACATCCGCTGGCGTATTGCACATCGCGCCAAGAAACGCGATCTTTACCATTCATTCAGCGCGCGCCAACCAGCGCGGCCCGGTCGTCGATCCCACGTGAGACGTTTTCCATGATCCATGCCCCCCGCAATTACAGGCTCCCGACACGATGGAAGGCGTAGTAGACGGTTTGGCAGGTGACGTCCTGTATGGCTGGGCATGCACCTTCGGTGAAGATCAGGCCCAGCTCCGCATCGAAGTATATGCCGGCGACATTTTGCTGGGAGGCAGCGACGCCGTCACCTTTAGGCCCGATCTCGCTGCGGCGGGGAAGGGCGACGGGCATTGTGCCTTCAAAATCACGCTCGACCCGGCGGCGGCACCCGAAACAGTCCTGACGGTAACTGCAATCATCGAGGGCAGAAAGCAGGAACTCGCGGGCAGCCCGCTCACGGTCGCTGGGCCGTCAATGACCGGTTCCGCAATCCAGACCGTCGACGTTCTGCCACTACCCATAGGTGCCCCATGGCTGCACGGCTCGCTGGACCAATGCGGCCCCACGTCTCTCCGCGGGTGGATACGTTGGCTCGATGGAACGAACCGATCTCCAATACTTTTTCTGTTCGAAGGTGACCGAGAACTGCTGCGCTTCGAAGCCAATCAATGGCGTGCAGACGTTGCCGACCTGCACCAGGGTGACGGTTGTTGCGGCTTCGATGTGCCGCTGCCTGCTGCACTCGCAGACGGACGACTGCATGTACTGGATCTGCGCATGGCCGACACCGGAATGAGTGTACTGAGCGCGCCGTTCCGGATGCGGATCGCAACGACGCCAATGAATCCGGCGCAGGCTGCATTTGCGTCGCACATCCCCGCTCCGCTGTTGCGCAAACCGGCCACCGCCAAGGTCACGCTTTCGGTAATCGTCAATTTCTACAACATGCAGCGCGAAGCGGCACGCACGTTGACTTCGCTCAGTCGCGACTATCAGCGCGGCGCCACCGACCTCGCCTACGAGGTGTTGTGCATCGACAACGGGTCCTCCCCGCCGCTGGACCAGGCATGGATTGAAAGTTTTGGCCCGCAATTTCGGCTTGTTCGCCCCAGTCGCCAGCTTACCTCCCCGTGTGCCGCATTGAACGAGGCCGCACTGCAGGCGCGCGGCGAGTATCTGGCGGTAATGATCGATGGCGCTCACCTGCTCACTCCGGGTGTGTTTCAGGAGGCGCGACTGGCGTGGCAGGAACATCCCGACACCGTGGTTGCCGTACGGCACTGGTTTGTCGGTGGCGACCAGCGCTGGCTGGCCATGGCTGGTTACAACCAAGAGCAGGAAGACCGGTTGTTCGATCGCATCCGCTGGCCGGTCAACGGTTATGACCTGTTCCGCATTGGCGCACCGATCGGCGAAAACCCAGAACCATGGTTCGATGGTCTCAGCGAAAGCAACTGCCTGATGCTGCCAACCGCTCTATACGATCGCATTGGTGGCTTCGACGAAGCCTTCAACCAGGCTGGTGGCGGCTTCGCCAATCTCGATCTTTGGCACCGTGCCAGCCAAGCCGCCAGCGGGCCGCTGGTCTCGCTGGTCGGCGAAGCGAGTTTCCATCAATTTCACGGCGGCACGACGACCAACGTCGACGACGTCGAGAAGGATCTTCGCGTGCGCGCATATGCCAACGCCTATCGCACGCTGCGTGGCAGGGATTACGCCGGAGTGCATCGGTCCTGCCTGAACTTTCGTGGTCGCATGTCTTCTGAATTTTCCACCGGCGTGCGTCAACGCACGTTGCTGCCGATGCGGCTGGCTATCACCGATCAGGTTCGTACGGGTCAGCTGGCGCTGCATTTCGACGAGGGTGCACAGTCTCACCTGCAATCGGTCTATGCCGAATGCGGGCTGCAGCACGACGTGAGATGGTTTGGCATGCCTGCCGGAGTCGCACCAGCGGACATGATCAGCCTGCAGGAGATCATTCATCAGATCCGGCCCGATGCCATTGTCGCCGTTGGTGCAGAGGTCGGGTTAGTCGGCTTCATCAACAGCGTTCTGCACGCCACGGGCAAAGATGATGCACGTCTCCTGTATGTGAATCCGCCGACTTCGGCAGAATTGCCAGCGCGTGTCACTGTGCTTTCTGGTTTGCCGAGCGAACAGCATGTTTTCGCTGCCGCAAGCCATTGGGTCGGCACCGCCGAAACCGTGCTGGTGCTACATGCGGCGGGCCCGCCGGAAACCTTTTCGCTCTCAACCCTGCAAGCCTGGGCAAAACTGGTTTCGCACCACTCCTACCTGATCTGCCTGGGCACTTTGTTCGGGCAGCCGTGGCTTGGCTATTCGAGCCGAAATCATCTGCAGACCATTCGTGACTTCACACGCGGTGATTCACCATTCGTGATCGACCGTAGCTGGAACCGGCAACTGATCAGCACTTGCCCTTCCGGCTACCTGCGCAAGATCGGCGGCGCAGTCACCGCCGCCAATTACGATGCCACGCTGGATGCCATCATCCTGGATCAGTCGTCGCTTCCGGAGAACCCGCAATGAACCGCTTCTGGCACCGCTACATCAAACCACTGATCGAGACAACGCAGCCCCGCAAGCTCATGGAAATCGGCGCGGACTCCGGTTGGAACACACGCAACATCCTCGAATATTGCCGCGCCCATGGGGCGCACGCTGACATTGTCGACCCGGCGCCCAGACCCAGCTTGCACGACGTGCTGGCCCAGTTCGGTCCCAACGAGTACCGCTATCTTCCACTGAAGAGCGTTGCGGCGATTCCTCAACTGGATACGCCGGACGTTGCGCTGATCGATGGTGATCACAACTGGGCCACGGTCTACGCCGAATTGAACCAGTTGCACGCGCGAGCCGATCAATGCGGCCAGCCGCCGCCGATCGTGATATCACATGACGTGGCATGGCCGTATGCCCGCCGCGACATGTACTACAACCCGGACGATCTGGAAGCCTCGCAGAAACACCCCTACGCCTATCGCGGAATGCTGCCCGGCGTCTCCGAGCTGGTCGAGCACGGCATGAATGGCGTGTTGGCCAACGCGCTGCACGAGGGTGGACCCCGCAATGGCGTGCTTACGGCGATCGAGGATTACATCGCCAGCAGCGGTGTCGAGTTCACCTTCTGCGAGCTTCCCTTCTTCAACGGGCTCGGCATCCTGATACCAGCTGCGCGAATGACGCCGGCATTGCGGTCACTGATAGACGGCTTCTTCACTGCCGACAGCCTGCTCGAGGCCTGCATGGCAATAGAGGCTGACAGCATGCACCTTCGTGCGATCCTCGCACAGACCGAGACCTGCCTGAGTCGACGTACTGCGGCGATGGAACGCAGCCGCAGCATAATCGAGGCCCAACGCAAGCGGATCGCGGAGCTCGAACAACGAGTCGAAAGAAGCCCCACATCGACCCGCAATGCCCTGCTCGAAACAGCTGTTTAGAGCCATAGCGGCACTTGCTGGGCCGGATATGCAGAAGGCGCGAAGAACCACGATTCGATCGCATAGCGATCCTTCGCGATGCCCGGCGGCACACCAGTACGATGAAGGAAGAAGTGATCGAACAATAACGCGTCGCCGGGCGCAAACAATGGGCTGACGGTGGCCAATCCTTCCGCCGCCAGCTCGACCATGCCAGGCCCGACCGACCAGTCGAAATGCGCACCATGGCTGCCGGTGGGCAGAACGCTCGACAGCCGCCGTGGCAGGAACTCCAGGCCTGAAGCATCCTCACCGCAATGGGACAGACTGAGCCAGACATTCACACTACGAATGTCACTTCCCATGAACGCGCCATCCTGATGCCAGTCGGCGATGCCCTGCGTAGCCGGTACCCGACGTAACGTGGACTTGCCTACCGACAGCATCGGACGCTCGCCAAAATAACCGGCGATCGCGGCAACCACCCCGCTCGAATCGAACAGCTCGGTAAGTTCGTAGAGCATGCGCGGCGAATCAGCCGCCCAGACACCACCGGCGCCCTCCACCCACGTGCGGGCGAGCGCAAGTTCGCAACCTTCAGCCAAAGCCAGCCGTGAGTACCACGAGGTCTCTGTGCCTTTCTCACCGTCCCGATGCCATGCGGAGCAGGCCTCAAGTGTCTGTTGTATCCCCGCTGCCAGTTGCTGCGCCTTCGGCTCCTGCAGTAACCCCCGCACCAGCAAGGCGCCATGACTGCGAATCCCGGCGGCCAGCGTGACGGCATCCAACTGGCTCGCCTCAATCTCGGGCACGCCACAGACATCCGCAAACGGATCGGCCACGGGCAACGGCCACGGACCGGTCACTGTGGACTTTGGCGGCTGCGCCAGATATGCACGATAACGGCATTGTGCCAACAGATTTTCGTACTGCTCGTCTGGCTGCTGTCGTTGGGATGCGCGCAACCCGGCTATTGCCTCGACAAATCGCTGCTGCCGCATCAATTCGCGTGCATTCGCGAGTCCGTCAGACCCGTGGTCAGGATTGGTCATCATGATGTTCCGTGAGTGTATGCATTGCAGCACCGCTCTGCAGCGGATCAAGTCGTTGCTCATCGCACAGCGTATCCACAATGGTCTGGCCTTGCTGCAGGAAATTGTCACGCACCGCCGTAACAGGTAATGATTTCGTCGTGCCCAGCACATGCCGGAAAAACAATGCCATGACATGGCGCACGCCGTGCTCAAGTACCGTGCGTCGGTCCGCTGCCAGATAGTCACGACCGGCAGCAGTAACAATCTCGTAGGCCGGGAAGTAATACACGTCCGGCAGCTGGCACAACTGCTCTGCCGCTATCCGCAGCACTGCCTTGGAATACGTCGTTGCAACGAGTACGTGCCGGCTCTCTGCAGTAGCCGCCAGCGGCACAGGCGACACCGTCAGGATCACTCGCATGCCCGGATTCAGCTGGCGCACCTCCAAGATGAAGGCACGCAGATCGGCCACCACTTCCTCTACCGTGAGATTGAGGAAAGCATGCCGGTCCGCGTCAAACCTGCCCGCAGCCACGCCAGGGCACAACGGATAGACGGCCCCATCCTCGCGCGCGGCCCAGCATTCGGTGAGCCCAAGCGTAAAGATGAACACATCCATTTCGGCAAAAGCGCGGCGCACCGCCGCAAGATGTTGGCGACGATCCTCCATATATTCGCGGACAGAGCTGAAGCCGCCAGGCTGGATGGTTGGACGGAAGGGGTCGAACCAACTGCCATCCTCTTCCCAAATATCGTCCGCAGGCACGAACTCTCCGGTCGCACGTCGCCATAACTGCAGCAATTGGCGCGATGTATAGATATTGCCGTAGCGGGCCGCATAAATCCCATAGCTGAAAGCCTCGGCCATAGCGACGGACAGCATCGGATGGGCCGGTTCGGTCTCGAAACAGGCATGACCCTGTTCTCGCAGATGGCGCGCCACATGTTGTGCAAAGCAACTACCCGCAGTGACAACCCTACTGTCTGCATCAATCCGAAATGAAGGCGCCGATACGGGATCGATGTCCGCGTTGGCGTGGTCAGCCATTGCTCGACTCCAACGCTGGATATCGGGGATGTTCCGATAAGGATGACTCATGCCAACTGCCTCATCTGCTCCAGCACCAACTCGCCATACGCCGCATTGGCATGAGCGCCGTCACCATAGTATGGCTCGCGCATGAAGCCGTTTTCGTCCATGGCCATCCGGGGGCAGGCGACCAGTGTTGCAACTGCTCCAGCGCACCACTCACCCAATATCTGCGAATGCATGCGCCACAATTTGTAGCGGAGGTACGCGGGCGATATTTCATGAAGCATGCCCGGATACATGTCCCATGGCATATCGGCGTGCATGCGTTGGTTATCCGCAAACGGTGGTGGCGGTTCGATATGGAACAGCGGACCTGCACTATGCCTGCGCACTTCGGACATCAGTGCCAGATAATCAGCCATCAACGATTCCAGAACACCTCGAACGACTCCCGCCGGCAATAATTCGGCAGTTGGATCGAGCGGCAGGCCGGGCTGCGTCGGCAAGACGAAATCGAACCGACGTGGATGCACCAGCATCCCCAGCACACCGTGTGCAGCCCCACCAACCATCGAAAACACCGGCCCCGAGTGTTGCTCCAACTGCTGCACCAGCGCAACCGAAAACCGCGAACCACTTTCGTCACGCAGGATGGCTCCTGGCATGTCCCAAAAGTTCAGCGCGTTCAGCGGAACAGCCGCAGATTCGGCGGCTCGCGCCACGCAAGCCACATGACTGTGTCCAATGCAAAGCAAGGGATGTGACATTTTTGTTCGCCGATTCGAGAGGCAGTACATCAGCTCACCGCAAACAACGCCTGCGGTATTGCGTCAGCGTTTCGGCATCAATCGATGCTGACCTCATGGCCTCACGCCACCTGTTCCGCAACGGAAAAGCAAGAGTGAATGGATCGCAGGGAAGCATGCGATTGAGACTGCAGGCGGGATCACGGTCCCGGTGACCGCCCCAACGGTTTTCATGGATTCCATCCTCACGTGGAACATGCCGGTTTTCCACCGCCTCATCGCGCCTGCCCGAGGTGGACTCCCAAGGATAGAATGCAACACGCAACTTCACTGACACCAGCAAATGGCCTAGGCGATGGGAGTCACGATTCATCCTGCATTCGTTCCAGTCGAACATCGAGCATCGGTATGCCGATCATGCCCGAAGACAGAGCGCCACCGGTTGCCGAGAAGCGCAACGCCTCATGCAGCCAGTGCTGGATCACATGCTGCTCCTGGGTTCCCTCGGCGAGACCCGCAGTGATGAAGTAGTCGCCCGAAGGTAGTCGTGGCATGACAAAGCGGAAACTGGCATGAAATGTTTGACCGGCGGTCACCGCAAAGTCACCTTCATGGCTGAGCACGGTGTTGTCGCCAAACAGCAGTTGGCCAAGTCGATCCTTCACATAGAACCCCACGATGACATCGTCGATCGCGTCATCGGCCAGCAGCTCGATTTCCAGCGTCACGCATTCGCCGGCCAAGACCATGGCCACCGCCCGACCGTCCTCGTTGCGGAACGCGACGTGGATGATCTGTGCTTTGCATTCCCCGAAGCCCTCGACATCCGGCCGGAACGGAAAGATCTGCAGATCGTTGCGCAATATCGAGCGATCCATCAATTCCTGCCGCGGGTCCACCTGGGCCTCCAATTCCACACGTGCCTTGCGCGCCAGCGTGGTGCTTCGTGTGCTTATCCCACCCTGGCGCTCGATCATGGAGGCCTCAAGATAACTCTCCATGACCTGGCGTGCCTCGCCAATGCGCTGCACACAACCGTGCTCCAGCCAGACGGCACGGTCACACAGGCTGGTTACCGCTCCGCCATCGTGACTGACAAAAAGCATGGTGCCCCGCTTGCGGAAATCGCGCAGATAACGCATGCATTTCTGCATGAAGAAGGCGTCCCCGACCGCCAGCGCCTCATCGATGATCAGAATGTCAGCGTCCACATGCGCTACCACGGCAAAGGCCAGTCTCATTACCATGCCGGTGGAGTAACTGCGTACCGGCTGATCGATAAATTCCCCGATGTCAGCGTAGGTCAGGATGTCGTCGATGCGCGCGTCGACCTCGGCACGACTCAGGCCGAGAATGGACGCATTCAGGTACACATTCTGGCGTCCGGTGAACTCCGGATTGAAGCCACTACCCAACTCAAGCAAGGCAGCCACGCGACCGTGGATGGCGGCGCTACCCTCAGTCGGCTTGAGCGTGCCTGCGATCAGCTGCAGCAAAGTGGATTTTCCGGCACCATTTCGGCCGATGATTCCCAGCGTCTCGCCACGCCGCACCTCGAAATCAATCCCGCGCAACGCCCAGAATTCGCGATAGAAACGCCTTTTTCCGCCAATCAGGCTCTGAAACATCCGATGCACCGGCTTGTCATAGAGCTGATAGCACTTGCCCAGTGCCCGAACCTCGATCACGGCTTCGGCAATCGGTAACGTCGCGTCAGCCTCAGAGGACATCGGCGAATCCATCCCGCGTTCGTTGGAACCAGCTATATCCAAACAACGATACCGCCACGGCAATCAGCGTGTAGATACCTAGTGCGTGCCAGTCAGGCTGCTGTCCAAACAACACCAGTTGTCGTGTCTGTTCAATCATCAAGGTCAATGGATTAAAAGCGATCCAGTCTCTATACGGCTCTTTCAAGCTCGAGGCCGGATAGAAAACGGGGCTCAGGAACATCAAAATTGACGATATCACACCGCTAATCTGAACCACGTCACGAACGAATACGCCCAGCGAAGCCATTAACCAACTCACCCCGCACAACAACAATACATAAGGTGCAAAAAGCAGAGGCAGGTACAAAACAGTCATATGTAACGTGCGCTGCGAAATCAATACGAAGATCAACAGCACCAGCAGACTGAGCAGCGTATTGAAGATCGACGAGGCCACCATGACGCAAGGCAGGATAGCCAGTGGAAACACAACCCGCTTCACGAGGTTGCTCTGTGAAACAATGACGCCCGGTGCTCGTATGATGCATTCCGCCAACAGCGAGTGGACGATCATGCCGCAGAAGATCATCAACGAGAAATCGACGCCCGAGTCGAGACTCGGCCAGCGCATGCCGAGAAATTCGCGAAAGGCCAACGTATAGACTGCCAACATCAGCAGCGGATTGAAGAACGACCACAGCAGTCCCAGAAAGGACCCGCTGTAACGTCCCTCGATATCACGTCTGGTGAGCTCCCAGAATACATCCCGCCTTGCCCATGCACGCCTTGACAAGGACATTCCTGCAATTCCCATCGTCACTCCAAACCATGCATAAAGATCGTTTGACTGAAGCCTCGCCAACCCTCAAGCACTCACCATCGACATTCGCCCTCGATCCTCTTGACCAATCAATGGCAAACTACTCACGATCCGTCATGTGCAAGTCATGCGGCTCACATCACCACGGATGCGCCACACGCATTTGAGCGCCCTATATGACACCAAAGAAGGTTCGATGAACAGTCCATCCGATCACATACCATGGCTGCTAGTCACCGGCGGAGCCGGCTTCATCGGCGCCAATTTCGTCCTGCAATCCATCGCCGACGGCCTGCGTGTGGTGAACCTGGACAAGCTGACCTACGCTGGCAACCCGGATACGCTGTCCTCGCTGAGCGGCAACGACCGCCATCATTTCGTTCACGGCGACATCGGCGACCGCGCGCTGGTGGCGAGGCTGCTGGCCAAACACCGGCCGGATGCCATCGTC
>Ga0134125_10002009_pt1 | contig 24410 bp, 22 predicted proteins | sample KB31751_FD_96464 | JGI IMG/M metagenome (GOLD analysis project Ga0134125, IMG submission 96464) | Terrestrial soil microbial communities with excess Nitrogen fertilizer from Kellogg Biological Station, Michigan, USA - KB3-175-1 | ecosystem: Environmental > Terrestrial > Soil > Unclassified ...
AGTTATCAAGAATGCATTAAACAATACAGACAATCGAATAATATCAATAAAATTTGATAAAGATTCTAAGGTTATAAGGATATTGGGAATGGATCTATCAGGAAATCAAAGCAAAATACCAAATATTTCAGATAATACAAATAATGAAGTTAATTTTAACAATCCAATAATTATAATTACGATCTTTTTGGTTATTATATTAGTAACATTTTATTTACTTTACAAGAATAAAAAAATAAATTTCATAAAGACTTTTAAGTTTAAAAGAGGATGAAAAAGCAACAAAAAATAAAAAAACTTTTAATATTTTTATATATCAAATTTATATAATAAGAATAAAAAATAAACCTGATAACAATAATTAGTAGTAAATAACAATCACCAATTCACTTATCACAAAGTAAATAAAATTTATAAAAAGAATTAATATATAAACAACATCAAACTTTATGAATTTGTAATTATTCCTTAATAATTAATGAAAATATTTAAAGTTAAATTGTACTAGATAAAAGAGGTCTGAAGCATTGGTATTGGATTATAATAAAATGATTGAAATAGTATTGGAGGAAAAACAAGAGCTAAATTTTGAAAAATTAAAAGATATGATAGAAGAGAAGAAAAGAAAAGTAGGAGCAGGGTACCTTACTGACCAAGGAGCTTTATTTTTAGTTGCAGCAGACATAGGAGTATCACTAGACAGAACCAATAAAAATGAAAGTAATATCAAAGACCTTTTTATAGGAGCAAGAGATATATCAATAAGTGGAAGAATTTTATCCGTCTATCCTACAAAAGCATATTTAAAAAGAGATTCAAATCAAGAAACAAAAAACAGGATCATTATAATATATGACAAAGAGTCAAGTATCAAAATTAAATTATGGGACGACCTAGCAGATATACCAGAACAATTGGGTTTATCTACAGGAGATATAATAAAGATATCAAAAGGACAGGTAAAATCTGGAATGGATGGTAAACCAATTATTAATTTAAGTGGTAATGGAACCATAGAAATTATAACCGGGGAAAAAAAGAACAATATTCCTTCCATTGAAGAAATATCAACAACTGTAGAAGAATTAGAAACACCAAAAGAAAATTTGGTAATAACAGGAAATATAAAATCTAATCCTCGATTATCAGAATTTACAAATATAAGAGGAGAACATTCAAAATCACTACAGTTTGAACTAGCTAATGATGAAAACAATAGACAAATCAGAACCATAATTTGGAACATAACAGAGAACAAGATTCCAAAATCATTAACAACAAATTTGAAAATAAAATTAATAGGAGTCAAAACCAAACTAGGAAATCCAAATTATGGAAATGGAGATTTAGAAATTCATGGCGATGAGGGAACGATAATAGAAATCTTAAATCACTATGAAACAACAGACAGTTATATATTAAGAATTATTTCAATTAACCAAGACAATAAAGAAAATAAAATTCATTGCATATCAATGGATGAAAGTGAAAATTTTTATTATCTCAATATAAATAAAGACCTGTTCGATTTAGAAGTAAACGAAAATGATATATTAGAATGTTTTCCAACAAGAGTTTTGGGAAATACAATAGAAATTTCCAGTCAGGATTCTTATATTCATATTTTAAATGAAGATAAAAATATTCCATTATCAACAAGTTTAGAATCTAAAATTAAAGATATTGAAGCATCAAATAAAATATTTTTTATAGAGGCAATTATCTTGCAGCCCCCTAACACAATGGAAATAAATACAAAGGCAGGTGAAACAGTTCCTGTAACCGATACAATAATTGGCGATGACACTGGAGAAATAAGACTAGTAGCATGGAGAGACTCAAGTAATCTCCTCAAAGGCTTTAACATTGGAGAAAGAATAAAGATCAAAGCAGCATCTGCTACTACAAATAAAGAAGGCAAGACAGAATTAACATTAAAACCTTATTCAAATATAACAAAGATAAGCTAAAAGATATCAAGTGGATTTCAAATTAACTTGTATGTATTTGATTCAGTATATAAAAATTTATGTGTTCCAGAAACTTCGTGTCATAACATACTGTTTTTCAGTTTCATATATTGTTTTTAACAAAGAATCTTCATCAATATAATTTCTTAAAATTCTTGCACATGTATCAACACCTATTCCATGACCAGATAAAACAAATACCGCAAGCTTACCAAAATTATTTATCAAAGAAGCAATTTTCCATGCTTTATCAAACTTATTTTCCTCATCTTTGGATATTTGATAACCATGAAGTTTTCGATCAATAATATTCCTTAATTCTATATCAGACCAAAAAGTTGCAGCTATTAATTTAGATTTACAAAAAGGACAACGAATAAGTTCAGGCAAATCTTTTGTTTCAAATATTCTTTCCCATTTACCACATCTAATGCAAATTAATTTGTGTTTTGTTTTAATCAACCTTTCTTTAATTAATTCTAAAATTCCGCTTTCCATGTTCAATGGTGCAGAAATGGATTTCTTTGCATGAGCTAAAATAGGCAATGCCAAATCAGAAAAGGCATCTTTTTCAAACCAATGCACATTTATTTTTCCAGATTTAACTCCATTAATTACCATGTAAGTTTTCTCGATATCAAATTTATCATGTATTAATTCTCGGATTGCTTCTTTACTTATAGATGTCTTAGAGTATTTATCATATAATAGTCTCGCAATTTTTTTATCGTATATAGATTCTTTTGATATAAAGCCGAATCTTTTGGCAACCCCCCATACTTTCCAATTTATATTATAAGTACCCAAAAAAGAAGCTATTAGTACTGATAGTATATCAAAATCATCCTCAAATAAGGAAAAAAAATGATTTTTTCTTATCCTCATATTATTTGAACTTAAAAGAATACGATAAGGATCTGATCTAGTTTCTATAATATAACCCACCTTAGAAGAAATAAAGGTGGACAATAAAGAACCTAAAGTATTGTTTATTTTTGATCCAAATGTACTATGAATTACTGTGATATTTTCTGATATAACATTTTCAATTACGATATTTCCTGAATTCGGAATTACTTCTATTGATTTTAGACTATTAGATATCTTTTTTAAAAATAATAAATTAAATTGGGATAGGAAAAAATTATCTTTGTATAATTTATTAACTTGTAATAATTTTTGCCTACCTAGACCCACCATTTTAGCAGTTTCAAAATCAACAGGTATCATTTCACCAACCCAATAGGGTACATTAATGGGAGCATTATTCATAGCTTCTACATGGACCTGAAATTTACTTTCATCCACAGCTATAATTTTCCACTGAGAACCCTTTAGTACAAAAACATTACCTTTTTCTCCATAATCTCCTACAAATTGTTGATCTAATGTACCTATTCTTCTTTTACTAATTGAATCAATTACTTCGAATTTTACAACATGAGGTATAGTAGATACATTCTCATAATAATATCTAGATGATCTACCAGTCCTAGTAATAGTCTGTTTTTTTTCATCAAGTTTTAATAAACGAGTAATACACAATAAATTAATACAATCTAAAAAATCTGAAAACGAAACGGAATGGAATAAGTAAGACAGTTTAAAGGTATCAAATATAGCAACTAATGGCAATGGAGTTTTGATTTGTAATGTCAATCCGACAATATTATGGGCAAGTACGTCAAGGCATCCCATATGCATTGACTGTAATTCTATTGAAGATTTATTAACCCTATTGACTATGCTCAGAGACTCCATAAAATCATCAAAAGTATTAGTAATTATCATACCTTTGGCAGATGCTCGTTTAGTATGCCTACTTCTTCCAATTCGTTGCATTAATTTAGATACTTGTCGTGGAGATCCATAATGTATAACAAGATCTATCGAACCTATATCCAAACCTAATTCCAAAGAAGATGTACATACTACAATCCCCTTAAAACCAGATCTCAATAAACCTTCTGTTTCTTCGCGCACTTCTTTAGATAAAGAACCATGGTGTATATGAGTTGGAATATTATTTTGATTTTTGAGAATAGTTCCGATAAATTCAGACTCATCTCTAGTATTGGTAAATAACAATACGGATGAGGAAAAATAATTTTTATTTACAAGATCTAAAATAAATTTTGAAACATCGTTTATCGAGCCATCAATATATTTTATTTCAATATCATATTTTCTTAATGATCTATCCGTAAAAATAGCACATTTTTTATTTTGCTTTCCGGATATAAAATATGATGCTTCTTTGAGGTTTCCAATAGTAGCAGATATACCAATTCTACTAAACGATTTGGAAATAAGAGATAATCGCTCTAGGCATAATGATAAATGTGAGCCTCTTTTCGAAGGCATTAATTCATGAACTTCGTCTATAATTACCCACTGTAAAGGCTGTAAAAGAGGGATCATTTTTTCATTTACTAAAATAATAGCTAATGATTCAGGAGTAGTTATTAAAATATCTGGAGGTTTTTCATATATTTTTTTTCGTTTACTATATGGTGTATCACCATGTCGTATATCTACCTTCAAGTTTTCAGATTCCGCATATTTAATGATTCTCCTAAATACATCATTATTAAGAGAACGTTGAGGAGTTATGTATATGCATTTAATACCCAATTTTTTTACTTGATCTTGAGAAATCATACAAATTACTGGAATTATAGCAGCTTCAGTTTTACCAGAGCCTGTAGGGGCTACAATTAATGAACTTCTCATTCTAATTAAGGCTCGGTAAGAACGTTCTTGTATAAAAGTTAATTTAGCAAATGATTCTTTTCGATATTTTTCTACTACATTTGCTTCTAAATTCTTATATTGTATATTATTACGCAAATTTATCAGTTTGTTTTTTGTATTTTTTACCTTTTTTATTATTAGTATCAGCAACTTTAGGTTCTTTTGATATAGTTGTTACAGGTTTTAAGGAAATAAATTCATAAGCAAAGACGCAAATTAAAGCAACTACAAACATTATCAAAGAGGAAAAATATACCAAATTATCAAAAGAATATGTCATGTATTTTACTATAAATATACCAATTATAATATAAATATGTTGAAAACTTTAAAACAAAAATGCAGAAGTACATTTTTATATAGAAGTGATTGATGTTATTATATTTCTTGTTGTATTTGATATCAAATAAAATAAATAGTGGGTATAATGTATTCAAAAACGTTTAATTCTAATCAAAATAATTATGACAAGCAGTCAATAATGGCCATTATATTACAAAACCTTCCTCGAGAATGTTCACTTACTAAAATAGAGTATGAAGGCCCAAGAATAGCACTTTACTCAAATCAACCTGAATTTTTGTTACAGAATAATCATGTGTTACCTAATATAGTAAATTTAATTAAGAAAAGAATAGTTTTAAGACTAGATGAATCAATAAGGAAAAGCGAAAAAGAAGTAACAAATATAATTGAGAAACTTATTCCAAATGAAGTAAGTTTTACAGATATTTTATTTGATCAAGTCTTAGGGGAAGCAACCATATTTGTAAGAAAATTAAATGAAATTATTTTAAATGAAGAAATAACAAATACATTGATAAATCAAACAGGATGGAAAATCAATTTTAAAAGAACACCAAGAAGCTTACACACAATAAAAGAAATTAATAAGATACTCAATAAAACATTAGAATATAGAGTTCAATTTTACAAAAGAATTGGTGAAAAGATTTTTAGAGAAAAACTATATAAAAACGTCGAGGCAAGTTTAATCTCTTTAGGAGGATTTGCAGAAATAGGAAGATCTTCAATGATTTTAAGTACTAATGAAAGTAATGTGTTAATTGATTGTGGATTGAACTTATACACAAATGATCCATTACAAATGTTTCCACGATTTGATTCTATAGGCATCAAACCTTCAGAGATAGACGCAATCGTTCTTACTCATGCGCATTTTGATCACATCGGATTTGTTCCGGCATTATTTAAATATGGATATAACGGCCCAGTGTATTGTACCGAACCAACATCATATTTAATGTATATCCTATTCAAGGAATATATACACAGATATAAAGGAAAAGCATTGTATAGTGAAAAAGAAATAGAACAAGTTCTCGCACATTTGATCTACTTAAATTATAACATAGTAACAGATCTATCACCCGATATAAAGATTACACCATATAATTCTGGACACATACTGGGTTCATCATCCTTTCATTTTCATATAGGCAATGGGGATCATAATTTTGTATATACTGGTGATCTAAAATTTGGAAAAAGTTGTTACCTAGATAATGCTGTATGGAATTTTCCAAGAGTCGAAACTCTCTTAATAGAAGCAACCAATGGTGGAAGAGATGACAGCTTCCTCTCCAGAGACGATGCAACCATAAAATTAATAGACAATATAAATAATACAATAAAAAATAAAAATACTGTATTAATACCGACTCAACTGATTGGAACATCCCAAGAGATAATAATTACACTTGATCAGTTATTAAAACAAAAAAAAATTCATAAATGCAAATTGTATATAGATAAACTAATTATTGATGTTAATTCAGTTCATGAGAATTATATCGAATATTTAAACAAAGAGATTCAGCAAAATATTATAAATGGAGATTATAACCCTTTTAGGTCTAGAAGTCTAAATACAATAAATATAATTCAAGAAAATAATAATCTCGAACCAGGTATTATAATAATGCCATCATCTATACTACAAAGTATTGATTCGATTCATTATCTTTATAAAATAATAAATGACCCAGAGAATATGATAATTTTTATTTCCAATCAGGTAAATGGAACTATTGCTAAAGGAATTCAAGATAAAGAAAAAGTAATTGAAATAAATAATAATCATTATAACATAAATTGTAAAATTGAGACAATTTTTTCCTTTAATTCTCATTCAGATTTTAATCAATTAAATGCTTATATATCACGATTGAAACCAAAACTACGTAAAATTTTAATAAATCACGGTGAAAGATCAAAAATTCAAAATTTTGCAAGTTATTCAAGTAAAATTCATAATGTTCCAACTCAATATATGCTAAACCAAGAAGCTATAAGAATATTATAATTAAAATACAAAGTCACTTAAATCAAATTTTAAATCACATGGTTTAATTTGTCATCATCTTTATGCCATATTTTAACATTAGGCGGAGTTATAATTATTCTCTCTTCACCTAATCGAGAGATATCACCACCAATAGTGCTTACAGATTTATATAGATCTTCTATAACAATTCTTAAATCATCAACATCTCTTTGAGCAAGAGGGGTAATTCTAATAATAAGAATCATTTGCTTTTTAATGTCATTTTTAATTTCTGAAATATCTTTATTACGAAGAGTATAAGTTTTTAAATAAATCATATTATCTTGAATATCATCTTTTAGCATAGGTTTTTGGGGCTATTTTTATTTAACTTATTTAATTAATAAGAATATCGAAAAAAAATAGCATTATATTCTTTAATAATTTTAAATTCTAAATTTTTCAGCTTCGGCAATACTATAAGGTAATGCAGATATTATTCTATTTGTTTTATTAATTTTATTAATTATTTTTACATCACACTTTTTTCCTGGCAAGGTATCAGAATATCGCAAAGTTATTCCTATAGATGATAACAATAGTTTTTTATGTTTACGCAAATCAGGTTTATAGTTAATCCTTAAAATTGAAACAGGCCCGGTAATATCAATTGGTTGGATCAAATAATCAGAACCTTGTACAAGAGATAAAATCGATTCGTTTTCTTTATGGTTTCTCCCAACAATCAATTTGGAGTAGGTATCAAATCTAAAATGACGTCCCAATTTTAATAATTCAACATCATTTATACTAGGTTCAGAAATGCTAAATTCGAATAAATCTCTTACTCTTTTGGCAAACTGAGGATCTGTTAATAGACAACCTCCAGCAGAATTAGGCGGATCGATGATACCAAATTTATTAGCCAGTAGAAGCTGCTCCTTCCTTGATCTCCCTTGAATTGACCCTAATAATGATCTATCTACATAACCCTTCTTCTCAGATTCAGTTTTCGGTAAAAGCTGTGCTGATAGAGGACGAATAACTTTACCCGCCATTCCAGTTTCTTTTTCAATTACAGATAAAGCATTAGAATTTTGGCTCATAGGCCTCTGATGCAAAACTTCTCCAGTTATTAAAAAATCTGCACCGATTTCAGTCATATGTTTTTTAGCTTCTTCATACATCATCATTCTACAATCAATACACGGATTCATTCCGGAACCATAACCATGTTTTGGATTTTTTAACATAGTTAAGTAATCTTTACCTAAATTTATTGTTTTTAAATCAATGTCAAGTTCAGAAGCAACCTCCATAACTTTATGGCCGCAACCTTTCCCGCAATCAAAATCACAAAAAGGAGTTTTAATTGCGATTGCTTTTACATCAATATTCTGATCTTTTATCATACGTACAGCTAAATTGCTATCCAGTCCACCCGATAGCAATGCAACAGCTTTAACTCCTTTTTTAGTATTAATAGAATCTTTATCCTTAACATTCTTAATATTGTTATTAATATTCTCATCATAAACACAATTTTTAGATTCATTATTCAAAGAATTAGATAAAGTAATATCACTCATTTTATTTCTTAAATTAAGGGTATTTAATTTAAGTCATGTTTATACTTAGCTTTTAAGAAATTCTTTATACTCTAAAAATCCATGTATTCTTTTTTTTAGTTGTTTAATTGTTCCTGAAACAGGCAAAATTAAAAGAGGACTATTTGTAAAATAGATTGCCATTAATACATTATCAAAATATTCTAACCTACATTTGATTATAACAAAATTTGAAGGCAAAGAATCGATACGGATAATTTTTATAGTAGATTTATAAAAATCAATACTTCCGAATAGTCCTTCTAACCTATTGTAAAAACTTTTTGTAAAATTAATATAAATTAATTTAATATCATTTTGGTAAGTATTATCTTTTTGAAGATAAATGCAAGCATATCTAAATTTTTTTTTTGTTACTGTCATAATAACTAAAAACACCTTGTTTTTCATTTAACCAAGTACTTAATTCTAACCAATACTTTTTCTTTTGAATTCCAATTTTTTCTAATATTATATTAAAAACTCTTAATGAAACTAATTCACAATAACTGCATGCGCCACTAGATAAAATAAATTGTGCATTATATTTTTTGCATAATTCATAAATCCATTTTATGTCAGAAAACCATTTTCCAAGACTATTATTATCATAATATTTTATATCAGATATTAAAAATTCTATTCCTAGATTTTTACCTGCATATTTTTTTAAAAGCGATTTAACATTAGTAATGCTTTTAATAGTTAACATATCTATAGTGCAATAATTTTCGCCAATATTACCTGTAAAAAATGAACTTGAAAGTAAAGATTTGAAAACATTATCACCTTTAATAAAGTCATTTGCTTGATAAAAAGTGCTTCTAAAAGATATATTCTCTTTTGGATTTGTTTTAATTAAATCTTTACTTATATATAACCCCAATACATCTAAGCCATACCAAAGTTTATGAAATTTAATTAAATTTTCAGAATATAATAGATTGGTATTAAGATCCGCTGTTATAACTATGTTTATCAGCCTCTAATTTAGGATTCAAACTTTCCTAATTTTTTAAAAACCATACGTACTGAATCTCTATCTGAAAGCATTATTATTCCATTACAAAGTTTTTGTTTATCTAAGCGAGTAAAAAGATATTCTTTTCTATCAGTATTGGCCTTAATATATTCATTAGCATCATCTTCACCACAAATTTCAATTAATTGTTCATACAATTTATTGTATATTTTATCAACTTCATAATTAATTGAAATTATTAACCTAATTATAGGATTTTTCCAATGACCGTCTGTTTTAATACGTTTTATTTTAACAGTATCTATAGAACGATCAATAAATTCGAGGAGTGATTTTAAAATCTTATTTTCACTTTCTGTTGCGTGAATTAAAATAGAAATCTCAACGGACGAAAACAATTTTGCAAAGAAATAGCAAAAAAATAAAATTAGAGACTATTTGAACCTTCAACAGGATCTCCTTCTGTTACTGATTCTAAATCTTGACCTTTATCTGCTTCAAAATCGGAAGTATTTGAAGTTATTTCAGTAGTAATCTCTTCTTCTGACATACTTTGATTTTCTGTATTTAATGAACTTGCATCGATGTCTTTCTGAGATGGAGAAGAAATAAGTTTGGTTTTTCTTATGCCCACGTGTCTTATTACAGCTATTTTCTTGGATATATCCATCAAATCAGAGCTGATTTTTCCCATTGTTACTTCTTTTACAAAATCATTTAATGATAATTGAGGAATTCTTTCTGAAAGAATATTATTCATTGTTAATCTAATTTCATGTTGTTTTGAGGAGTTTATTCTTCTTTGACTAAATGCAGTAGCCGAAACTCTAAAAATATAACCATCAGCAGTAGTATAATCATTTACATAATTTATCATCGAGCTTCCGCGTCTAATAAGGCTTCTAAGAAATTCTTTTGCATACTCATGACCTTTAAAAACAGTAGAAGCTATTCCTGAATTTATTTTATCTATTTGAACAAAAATTTTTGTTTGATGTTGAGAAGGATCTTGTTTAAGGACATCATATAAGGTATTTTCGATAACACGTCCTTTAGCTGTATTTAAATCAGATATAGGAATATAATTTAGAGGAACTTGTTCAAAAGCCGGAGGAGCGTTCACTATTATCCATTGCTTATCTCGCCATTTATCACGAACCCTTCCTCCTCTCCTTGAGCCTTTTGCCATATTAAAAAAATTTTATTAATCCAAAATATAAGTTATGCTAACATAATAATAATCATTTGAACCTTTTACCTTCAAATTTTACAAGTAGAGATAAATTGAATTAACTGTTAATCAAATGAAATATTATTTCAATATATAATCATATAGTTTTTTTTAGAAATTATTATATCAAATAAATAGTAAAAGAAGGCTCTGTAAAGTTAAGGATTTTGAAGTATATTTTTTGTAAAATATTGCTTTTGTAGATTATTATACAGATAATTTTGGCAAAATAAACTTAAATTAACCTATAAACCAAATTTTTGGTTGACCTGTACTTTCAAAATGTTTTATAGATAAATTTTTTTCTTAACTTTACAGAGCCTAAAAGAAAAACAAGAGGTTTAAACTATATAAATTAGGAAGGAAAATGCATTAAGGATTATCTTTTGCGCATCGAAAACCTGCAAAAACAATTCTTTCATATGGCTTGAAGTAATTTCTATAACTATTTCTAATCTGTTTTCTAGAAGTTGCAAAGCATCCGCCTCTTAGTACTTTTTGATTTATGGCCCATTTATCAGTATATTCTTCAAATCGAGATTTAAATCCAGGATATAATACATATTCAGATGATGTCCACTCCCATGCATCACCGATCATCTGATAACAATCATAGTGACTTTTTCCTTGCGGATATGATCCTACAACAGAAGGCCTCCAATGATAGGATTCAAAAAGGTTAGCGCATTCTTTTGTAGGATAATTATTACCCCATGGGTAAACAGTTTTAATCTCATTTTCTTCATCCCAAGAAGCAGCTTTTTCCCATTCACCTTCAGTAGGTAATCGTTTATTTGCCCATTTTGCAAAAGCGTCTGCTTCATAATAACTTACATTTATGACAGGTTCGTTAAGAACAATTTCATTTAGTCCATAAAAATCTTTTTTAAACCATTTCTTTTCATCTTTATCAAACTTCCAATATAATGGAGAATCCCAATTTTCATTAACAACTAAATCCCATCCATCAGCCAGCCAATACTTGTAATTTTTATATCCCCCATCATCAATAAAACTAATAAATTCTTCATTGGTAACCAAAAGATTGTCAATCTTAAATGGATTCAAATATACTTTATTTTCAGGTAATTCATTATCATAACAGAAATCTTTGCCGGCGTATCCCATTTTATAAATTCCACCAGGAATATCAATCATCTTTTTAACTATGTTTTCTTTTATAGAGTCATTTTTTATGATTTTGGTTGGATAATAATTATCATTTTCATTTTCAAATTTGTTGAAATAATGTTGAAAATCATAGACCATTAATTCTTGGTGTTGCATTTCATGATTTATAGCAGTGAACACATCAAGTAATAATTTTTCAGAAATGCGAGATTTTTCAATGGATTTTAAAAAGTTTATAAAACATTTTTCAACTTCTCTTCTATATTTTATAGACTGGCTTACAGTTGGACGAGGATACCTACCTCTTTCACTTTTTGTTAAAATTTTTCCATATACTTGATAATATGAATTAAGGTATTGGAGATTTATATCATTATTAATATTTATTTTTCCATCATACTTTTCGAGAATTTTTTGAAAAAACCATGTTACATGCGAAATATGCCAATTAGGTGGGCTTCCAAAGGTACTTGACTGAATTACAGCATCTTCTATATCTAAAGGAGAAAAGAGATCCATAGTTTTTTCTCGCACTTCAATAAAGTCACCAATAACATTATCCAAAAGGAATGCAGAAAGCATAAATATTTAGTAATAAACTTGGAAAGTATTTTAATTTAACTTGTAACAAAGCTAGACATAACTACAATATCAAAGTTGAAATACCCAATAGTATTATAGCATATTACTGATATAGTTTGGAAAGTAATGAATCACAACCATCAGGTGTAGAACAGATTTCACCAAATCAGGGTGACAATAATCAAAGAAGATACCCTAGAAGGGGAGGAAACGAAAATGAAAGTGGAGGCGGAAGCTATAATAGATTTTTTAAGCCGTCACCAGTGAATGCAGGTGAAGAACATGAAATAAACATCGAATCCATGAGTAAAAGAGGAGATGCGGGAGTAGGAAGGATTCAAGGATTAGTAATTTTTGTTCCAAATACTAAAGTCGGAGACAAAGTAAAAGTAAAAGTAACTCGAGTAGGAAGAGGTTATGCAACAGCTGAGTTGATAGAGGCAAAAACAGAATAAAAACACATAAATAAAATTTTTAGTTTTTTTCATGAATATTCTTTCATATTTGATTTAAGCAAAGTTGAGTTATTCTACCAGCCACATCATGCAATTGCCTCGTAAGGTAATAATTGGCAATAAAATATTAAATAATACTCTTGAATATATCAAAGAAACAACATTAAAAAATGAAAAAATTGTATTTATAACGGGCGAAAATGTTAAAAGAAAAATTAACCAACAAATAGAAGATAATTTTATTAAAAAACAGATAGAATATCAATGGGTTTTAGCAGGCGATGCATCATTCCAAAGCGTTGAAGACATAGAAAAAGAGATAAAAAATGACAAGATAGAAATTATTGTAGGAATAGGAGGAGGCAGATGTATAGATATAGGCAAAATGACTGCAAATAATTTAAAAAAACCTTTTGTTAGTATTCCTACATCTGCATCTCATGATGGCATTTCAAGCCCTTTTGTATCTTTAAGAGGTGGAAAAAAGCCTTATTCAATCAAGGTTGAAACACCTATTGGAATAGTAGCTGATTTAGAAATTATATCCAATGCGCCCTATAGATTAATTGCTAGTGGCTGTGGAGACCTGATTGCAAAAATAACTGCAATTAAAGACTGGGAACTTGCAAGGGATGACGTTAATGAGTATTTTGGTGAATATGCAGCAAATCTATCATATATTAGTGCAAAAATGATATTAGATATTTCAAATAATATAACAGAATACAAAAAGATAGATAAAAAGATAACACGAACAATAGTAGAAGGACTTATTAGCTCTGGAGTTGCAGCAGGAATTGCAGGCAGTAGTAGACCTTGTTCAGGCTCAGAACATTTATTTAGTCATGCTTTAGAATATATTACAAGTAGTAAATGCGGGCTTCATGGAGAAAGAGTAGGAATTGGAACAATAATAATGGCCAAATTACATAATTTAGATTGGAAAGATATAAAAAGATCTCTTGAAATCATAGGAGCACCTACCACAGCAAAAGAAATTAAAGCAGATAAAGACGAATTAATTGATGCTTTTTTTCTTGCAGGAAAAATAAGGCCAGAAAGATATACAATTCTCAATAAGGTCAAATTAGACAGAAATCAAATTAAAAACCTGATTGAAGAAGTGGGTATTGCATAATAAATAGTTAATAATATATAATTAAATACAAATACATAACATTTATCTAAAAAAATAACTACTATTAATACCTCTACTATAAGTAGTATTTACTAAGGTAAATAGCTATGGGAATTGATAAACTTAACTAATTATTAGATAATAATTATTAATTTGTTCTATTAAAAAAATAAATTTAAATTTTAACCCCAAATTAGATAAATAATTATCTCTTTACTTGTTTCTATGTAACAAGTTGGAAACAATATAATAATAATGGCTTAAAAATAAAAGTAGATAAAAAAGTAATTTATAATGTATTTCATTTCCTATTTCTTTTGTTTTATTTGAGCAGAAGGGCCATTGTCAATAACTTCATCCTTTATTTGTTCAGAATTTTGATTAAGCTCCTCTGAATTATCATTATCAACTTTAGAAGTGCTATCAGAAGAGGCAGTTATATTATCAGCAATAGCATTAGGATTAGAATATTTTTCAACAAATACAATAGTTTTGAATACAGGAATAAATTTAGAAATATCATTTACAATACCTCTTTTTATTATTTGAAGCCCATCTAAAAGAAATATTTTTTCTGGAACAATTATTTCAAGGTCGGAATCTTTTTTTTCATAATGTATATCAGTTAATTCTAAGGGAAGCCTTCTCTTAATAAGGTTAGATATTTTTTCATCATCACTATCTATTTTTTTCACAATATTTGCATCATATATTAAAGTCCTACCAGCATATTTGTGATTAAAATCGACTTGGACTCTGCCAGAACCAATAAAACGAACAATTCCCATCCTCTGATCTATTTCTACAACATCACCAACTCCAATTTCATTAGCTTTTTCTCCTAATTTACGCAAAGGAATCATTCGAACTTTAGAGGGATCTCGTTCTCCAAATGCTTTTTCAGGAGGAATTTCTATATTCAAATGTTCATCAATATTGGCATTGAGTAAGGCATCATCAAGACCTTTTAGAACCCAACCTTCACCTACACCCAATAAACGGGGTTCATATTTTTTTGATGGATCAAATTCTTTAGAATCTTTGATATCACTTTCTCTAGTAGTTTCGAAAATTTCATTAGTATCCTTAATCTTAGCAGTATAATCTAACAGAATTAGAGAACCTTTTTCTAAAGTCATAAAAATCGCTGTCAAGTTTCCATATATTAAGTTTGATAAAATAATGAAAAAAATAATACAATTTATAAAAAATTAGATCAAAGATTCCATTTAACAAAAACCATTTAATAGGTTAAAAATTTAGTTTATGTATCAATGATTAAGATAAAAATAAAAATTTTTTAAATAAATGACAATATACTGTTTTTTTTAATTTAATCTATTTTTAAATTGTTAAAAATTGTAAGATTGTATTAGAATTTTCCTAAAGCACTATTAAGGGAATCGGCTGGAACACTAATTCCAAGAATTTTCAAAGCTGATTCGACAGAGGACAAAGTTCTAATTACATGATATTTGCTTACCTCTCCCATAGATCCAATTCTAAACACTTTACCTTTTAAATTACCAAATCCACCTGCAACTAATACTTTGAATTCATTTGATAACAGATCTCTGAATTTTTTATCATCAATCCCAGGCAAATAATTCACTGCAATTACAACATTGCTTTTTGCATCCGGTTTAGCAAAAGGTGTCAAACCCATTGCTCCTAAGCCAGCATAAAATGCATTAGCACATCGTCTATGTCTCTCAATACGATTATCTAGCCCTTCCTCAAGTATCATATCTAAAGATTCATTATAAGCATAACAAAGAGGTAATGCAGGGGTAAAAGGGGTTTCAAAATGCTCTTCAAAATATTTAAAATATCTTTTTAAATTAAGATATAATATAGGTGAACCGTTATCTTGAATATATTTTTTAGCTTTGGGACTAATAGATATAGGCGAAACACCAGGTGGAGCAGCTATAGCCTTCTGTGAAGCAGTGATACAAATATCGATATTCCACTTATCTGTAGGTAATTCATCACCTCCTAGAATAGAAACAGAATCTGCTATAAAGAAGCAACCTTTTTTTGCACATAACTCTCCTAACTTATCCATATAACGAATAGTTGTGCCAGTGGATGTCTCATTGTAAACTGCATAAATTGCTTTTACATCTTTGTGTTCATCCAATACTTCTTCAAATTTTTCATATGGAGGATTTTCACCAAATGGAGATGGGATTCGTATTGCTTGACCTCCCCAACTATCAATCAAATCGGCCAGACGAGTACTAAATTCACCATTTACTGGAATAACAGCCTTATCACCTTTTTTTATAAGATTAACAACGGAGGATTCTACTGCACCAGTACCAGAAGAAGATAACAATACAATATCACTTTCCGTTTGAAACAGTTTCTGAGTTTTTTCAATAATAGATTTGTATAGTGATCTAAAATCTTCGCTTCTATGATTTATAATTGGGGCCAACATTGCATTCATAACTCTATTGGGAACATTGGTTGGTCCTGGTAGCATTACTAGATATTCCATAACAACTTTCAACTAAACAGCATACTTTACCGTTATTTATAATTAATTCAAAAACAATAATATTCACAATTTAAAAAAAATAAATTATTGCTAAATAATAGAAAGATTAAACTGTCTGAAATACTTGAAAAAAAAGAAAATAAAGGAGATTTAAAAAACAAATTAACAATATTATTTAAACCAGAAAACATCTTTTATTTAACTAATTTTTGGGGTGAAGGAATAACGATAATATTTGAAGATGGAAAAAATAATAGTCAAACAAAATTACTAGTTCCAAAACTCGAATACACAAGAGCTATCAATACATCAAAAGAATGTGATGTCATATCATCTGATAGAGGAATAGCAATCATCAATGAGCTAATGAGTCTAATAAAAGAAGATAATATCATTTTTTCCGATACTAACGATTACGACATTATAAATAAAATCCAATCAAAAGCCGGTAGCAAAAACTTGATTATTGATAACAATTTATTATACGAAATAAGGCAAATAAAAGATCCAAATGAAATAGACAATATTAAAAATGCTTCAAAAATAATAGATAAATTATTTCAAATAGCAACAAATGAAATAAAGAAAAATATTTCAGAAGAACAGATTCAATCTATTCTAGTATATGAAGCAATGAAATTAGGAGCTAGATTTCCTGCATATGCATATACATCCAATCCACTAATTGTTGCAAGTGGAAATAATGCATCATTTCCACATGCAGAAACATCCAATAAAAAAATTGCTTCAGGTGAACTAATAGTAATAGATATAACTTTATGCTATAATCATTATGTATCGGATGCTACGAGAACATTTGCTTTAGGAAATATTCCACAAGAAATGAAAGAAATATACGAAGTTGTAAAGTTATCTCAAAAGAAAGGTATTGAATGTATAAAAAAGACTTCTAATTTTTCAGATATTGATGCAGTTTGTAGAAACGCCATAATTGACAAGAAATTGGGAGATTATTTTACACATTCTACAGGTCATGGTATTGGACTAGAAGTTCATGAACCACCTTGGATTAGATCTAATTTTAATAGTAAAATCAAAGAGAATATGACAGTAACTATTGAACCAGGTATCTATATTAAGAACAAATTTGGAGTTAGAATTGAAGACAGTTTACTAATAACAAAGAAAAAAAAAGATATAGATAATAATCTACTAGGTTTTGATTATCAAAACTTTCATTCATTCAGTAAAGAACTTTTAGTGCTTTAATAAAATAAAATAAGAAATATACAATAACAAAAATTTCAATAAGAAATAATTTAATATATAAAAAGACATATATGGTTTAGATATCAATATTGAAAATCAATGGGGATGAGGTATAATTTAAGCTGCTCCAGTCTGAGTCTTCACAATGATGACCTCGCGACGAACTGACCCATAATTGCATCCATATTTTTTAAAATGGTATTAAATTATAAATAGAATAAAATTGAAAAATGATAATAGAATGGAATTAGTTTATGATTACCCATTATATAGACCACCTTCTGAAGCGAATTCTTTAATTTTCCAGGTAACTTTAGGATGCTCATTTAATAAGTGCTCATTTTGTAACATGTATAGAACAAAAGAATACTCAGAAAGACCTCTTGAGGAGGTTAAAAAAGAAATAGATATCATGTCAAAATTACAACCTGAAACAACAAGAATTTTTTTAGCAGATGGAGATGCATTAAATGTAACAACAAAGAATTTAATTGAAATATTAAATTTTATAAAGGAAAAGTTCAAAAATATAGAAAGGATCTCCTGCTACTCCATGCCAAAAAATCTTTTACAGAAAACAGATGAAGAGTTATTAGATTTAAAAAAATCTGGTTTAGATATGATTTATCTTGGCATAGAAAGTGGCAATGACACTATTTTAAAAAAAGTAACAAAAGGCGCAACAAGACAAATGATTATAAATAGTTGTAAAAAGGCAAAAAATAATGGTTTTATTCTTTCCTGTATGATAATTTTAGGATTAGGTGGAAGAAAATACTCTAATATACATGCAATTGATACATCTACCATAATTAATGAAATTCAACCAAACTATCTTGGAGCACTAACACTATATATGGAACCTGAAATAGAAAAAGAATTCTATGCCAAATTTAAAGAACCTTTTCAACCACTTGAAGATTTGGAGATACTACATGAAATTGAAATTTTAATATCAAATATAGATGTAAAAGAACAGGTTATATTCAGAGCAAATCATGCTTCAAATGTTTACTCCATAGGTGGAACACTACGCCAAGACAAAGTCAAAATATTAGATAAAATTAATTATTTAAAGGAACATCCAGAAATTTTAAAACCAAAAGTATTAAGAAGATTTTAAGGAAATAGTTATTTACAATATCAAAAGCTATTTTATTATTATATTGCAATAATAATTACTATATACTTTTTTATAGATAAATTAAAAAAATAAAAAGATATTATTTCTTTCCTCCAGAGAATGATTTAAATAGATTCTCTAGCATACCTAAAGGTCCACTTGATGTAGAATTTTGGTGTGTAGAATTTGTTGATGTACCATTAGAAGATGATGTTGTGGTTGAAGGTGATGGTGTAGTACTTGTAATATTTGTAGTTGGTGATGATGAAGCAGCACTACCGCTTGTTGTTGATGAAGATGGTGGTGACGATGTTGTTTGATTTGAAGAAGAGGGAGAAGATGTTGTATTAGATGATCCTCCAGCACCTGATGTACTATTACTAGAAGGAGAGGCCATAGAAGACGAGTTGGATGAATTGGCGGTATCATTTGTTTGAGAATAGGAACTACCTATTGTCCCTGCAAGAATAGTTAAGGCACCAGCAAGTGCAATTAATACTAATGCATATGAATTTAATTTCATTAAAACTACTAGTATAAGCTTATTTTTAAAATTTACATATAAATATATTACAATTAATTATTTATTCCTTAAAAGAATTTGTTAAAAATGATAATAAAATGATAAGATTTATAATAACAGGTATTGTTTTAGCATATTTTAAAATAAAACATTTTAATGAAGTTTAATTTCTACTGGTGCATAAAATTGTAATATAATACTCAAAATATATAGAGCCAATAAAAACGCACCTACTTTAATTCCAATATAATGTCTAAATAACGGTATCAAAGCTATAAGAGTAATTGATGTAGCTAAAATCATTTGAAATGACAGCATTGGAGTATTTTGAATTATTGTAAAAAATCCTCCATGGAACATTGCTGCAAATACGGCTATACCAAGTAAAAGAGAATTATTGAGCACTTTAGAACCAAGGACATTAGCAATAGCAATCGATGATCCAGCTGCACCTTTTCTTGCTAAAATCATCATTGAAATTTTTTCAGGCATTTCTCCTGCAATAGGACTTATAACTACAGCTAAAATAACAGTAGAGACTCCTATATCTAAAGAAAAAGTTTGTAAAGAAGTGATAAAAGGATTAGCACCAATTAATATTCCTACAGTACCTATAACAAATGCCAAAATAGCCTTTATCATTTCAGGCCGATTAACCCCTAGTTTAGGATGAGAAGAAGACGACGATTCAGTAAAATCTGAACCTAAAGAGGAAGAAATATTTGCATCAGAGCTTACCTTGTTTGGATCAGAATTATTTTTAAATGAATACTCATTATGAGTTTGTTTTACATGGCTTTTATTTTCTTTTCTCATTTCAATAAAAGCAATCAAGATGTATGCGGCAAATATCCCAGCAAATATAAAACCATCAATATAATTATATCCATCAATTAATAAGAGAGCACTTATTATTGCAGAAATCAAAAGAAAGATTTTATCTGATTTAAATGGACTTACATCTATTTTTTTTAATGGAGATTTCGAAAGTCTAGTAGTAGAAATTAAGAGCATTAATGCCAACCCCAGGGTCATCATCAAAATATTGCTACCAAGTCCAGAACCAATAGCCACCTCATAAAGACCAGTAAATGATGCATATATCACAATAGCAATTTCAGGAAGAGTAGTTGCAACACTAAGCAGTGTCCTTCCAACAAATTTTCCACCAAATTTGACAGAAAGATGCTCTGCTCCGTATGACAGTACCCAGCTTGAAATACTCAATTCTGCAAGCCAAAATAACATCGATAAAAGATTAATAGTATCCAAAAACCATTAAATATTAAATTTTATAAAATATAAATTTATAACATTGTTTAATACATCATAAAAATTCATAAGTTAAAATCATTATTGAAATAAATGTATTAATTTCATGGTTAGAGAAAATACAAACTAATGAGTGAGACACCACCAATTTATTTTGCCAGTAGCAATGAAAATAAATTTTTAGAAATTCAAAAACTTTTAGATGCAAAAGAAAAGATAGAAATGATTTATAAAAATAGTGAATACTCCGAACAAAAAAAAATCAATTTTTACTTTAAAAAGATATCAATAAAAGAAATTCAATCAGAATCAATAATAGAAGTAGCTGAAGATAAAGTGAAAAAAGCATTTGATATTGTTAGAAAACCTTTAATCATTGAAGATGATGGATTATTTATACAAGAGCTAAACGGCTTTCCAGGAGTTTACTCATCTTTTGTCTTCAAAACAATAGGAAATAAAGGAATATTAAATTTACTTAGAAATAATGAAAATAGAAGAGCAAGTTTTTTATCAATCATTACTTTTTTTGATGGAAAAACTATCAAATCATTTAATGGCGAAACGAAAGGTTATATAGGTACAAAGATTTTTTCACAAGGTTGGGGTTTTGATCCTATATTTATACCCGAAGGTGAAAATAAAACATATGGACAGATAGATATTGTAAATAAAAATCGATTATCACATAGATCAAAAGCGTTTGAAAAGTGTTTAGAATGGTATACCCAAAAATTATAATCTTGATGAACCATTAAAATAAAGGTCAAAGCATCAAAAATAATCACTTACTTATATTTTACCGTAATTATCAACCCATCTTGAAACATAGCGATTATTATTTTGTAATACTACTATACGAGAAATTATGCTTTCATCCATTGTGGAGAATCCTAACAGATATTTTTTAATTCCTTCAGAAAAGGCTCTTACTTCACCCATTTCTAGCATATTTAATTCTTCTAATCTATTTACAGACATTCCCACATGCATATACGATTTCAATTCGATAAAGTGAGGATAACCTTTTTCTATAAGATTTACAAATTCCTTATAATACTTTTCATTATCATTAAAGTTACGAATTAAAGTCATTCGTAAAACAGTTCTTGTTTTTGCATTTGAAATAAATTCCAAACTCTCAAGCCATCTATCCCATGCATCTTTATGCCTTGGACCATTTATTTTATAAAACATATTCTTGTTGGATGCATTAGTTGATAAGTAAATTTGGGTAGGCAATGCATCCTCTTTCTGTAATCTATACAACATATCAGGTTCTTGGCCATTGGTTACCAAGAAAATAGATTTAGTTGCCTTCAATGTCTTGATATATTTTATCAATTCAGGCAGTTTAGGATACATTGTAGGTTCTCCAGAGAGAGAAATAGCATAATGTTCTGGAAAAAAAGATTCATCCAATTTCGCAGTATTTACATTTTTCTTACCATAGAATCCAACTATAAGCTTTCTTCTTTCTTCCAATAAATTATGTATTATAGTCTTAGGCTCATCAACCAGATGCGACGGCATCTCTAGAGTATCATAAAATTCAGTTGGCCTCCAACAATAAATGCATCTATTTTCACAATTCATTGCACATGGAGTCATTTCCATACATCGGTGAGTAGAAATTCCATAGAATTTGTGTTTGTAACAAGTAGCTTCATCAGAAAAAGATTTTTTAGTCCAATGACATAGCTCTACAGCAGAGTGATTAGATACACCATATTTAGCTTTGTTTAGCTTTTGTTTAATAGCTGGAGTTATTTGGATTAAGTTTTCATTAGAATAATCATGAGAATATATTTCACCTGAACAACTCATTTTATATTTGAGTACAAATACAAATATAAGTTTTAAATCAAATATGACGACAAATAATTTATTATTTTCGGAGATGAATTCAAATTAATTGTATTTGATTATTGGTAAATAAACAAAGCAACTAGCAAAGATAATCTAAACTATTGTATTTCTTTTATAGCGATTTATTATAAAGATTAACAATTTGATAAATACAATATAACGAAAATAATTTTAGCATTAAATATAAAATATCAAAACACGAATTAATAAATATAAATATAATCTTTATAAGCAGAGAGAATTATGTTCAAACAATTATATATTAATAACAAATATTTATCTTTAAAACGTGGCCTTCGTAGTATAGCCTGGTTAGTATAGGCGGCTGTGGACATTATTGTATCAATAATGATTGAAACCGCTCGAGGAGGGTTCAAATCCCTCCGAAGGCCTTAACACAAAAGGCATATTTGAGAAATAATTATTGGTGCTTTGTTGCATAACTCAATTTTTCCATAACTGCACGAATTATCAACTCTAAGTTCATGGGATCGAATACCTAGGATTCGTTTTATAATTGTAAATTCCAGTCGAGAAAGAACGAATTACAGAGTTATGCAACAAAGCAATTATTGGTTTTAATTATATTTTAAAAAAATTAGAATCTTGCTTTGAGAGTATTCTTGGGTAATTACATATTCAATTTAATATCCAATTTTATAATTTATAAAGAGAATTAGTAATATCATATTTAAAGTATTATATGTTTGGAATTCTTTTACATTTTTTTAATATGATATAATTAAAATTTAATTTAACAACATCAACTACAAATAAATCGTTTTTTGACTAACCAATAAATATAACCTATTACAATATTTAATGAATTAAAATAAAAAGTCATAATCACTCAACATCAACATCATCCCAATTACCATATTCAATAATAAAGCCTAATAATAAAGTAAAACACTCTTTAGAATCAATGAGGTCCAATTTAATAGAACAATATACTAATATTTTAAAAACAATTGTTTATCTTAATTCAGCTTCAGTTTCTCAGTCAAATGGTACAATAGTAGAATCCATTTTAAGTTTATATAATAACGTCATTAAAAATCCTTCTAATGAAGAAGAAGACGTAGAAGAAAGAAAAGACAACAACATTAATTCAAAATTGAGAAAAGATTCAACAACAAATGATCAAGACAATAATCAGTTATCTAATAACAACCAGCAAAAAATAATAGCAGTTATGAACTATTTAAAATTCACAGGTTTTATCGATTATTATATAGATAATATGAAAAAGGACAAGATTACAATCACTATATCTCCAGTAATATCTGCATTTCTTTTACAATATTATTTTGAAATCTCTAATATTCTTGATAATTCTAGTAATAACCCATCATTATTAAAAGATCCAAAACATAAAGAAGATGAGAAAATTCTATTATTGCAGAAACTATTTGTATCATCTTCTATGATTAGTCCTGGTGCTGCAGGAGCCACTCAAACAACATCTATGGACTATTAATATTTTAACAACTTCTTTAAAGTATGATAATTCCAGCATTTAAAGAAGAGGATACCCGGAACTTTAAAGATAAACTAATTTTATAGAATAAAGATCGCAGCCAGATCAATAAATACAACATATTTATAATACATAATAAAATAGGATGGTTTGTCAAGTGCTCGTCAGGTAGCCGTCAAGTGCTCGTCAGGTAGCCGTCAAGTGCTCGTCAGGTAGCCGTCAAGTGCTCGTCAGGTAGCCGTCAAGTGCTCGTCAGGTAGCCGTCAAGTG
>Ga0134125_10002011_pt1 | contig 24382 bp, 26 predicted proteins | sample KB31751_FD_96464 | JGI IMG/M metagenome (GOLD analysis project Ga0134125, IMG submission 96464) | Terrestrial soil microbial communities with excess Nitrogen fertilizer from Kellogg Biological Station, Michigan, USA - KB3-175-1 | ecosystem: Environmental > Terrestrial > Soil > Unclassified ...
CCTCGCCGGCAAAGGAGCGGCCTTTGCCGGCTAACTTAGTTGCTTTCGATCAAACGGGCCGAGCCCCGGTGATACCGATGAACTGCAGGAACTCCGCCCGCGTGCGCGCGTCCTCGCGAAAAGTACCCGTCATGCGGCTGGTGATCATCGACACGCTGCGCTTGCGGACGCCCCGGGTGGTCATGCACTGGTGCACGGCATCCACCACAACCCCCACGCCCCGAGGCTTCAACACCTCATCGATGCAGCCCGCGATCTGCGCCGTCAGCTTCTCCTGCACCTGAAGGCGCCGCGCATATCCCTCCACGACCCTCGCCAGCTTGCTGATCCCCACGACCTTGTCGGTCGGCAGATAGCCGATGTGCACGCGTCCGATGATCGGCGCCATGTGGTGCTCGCAATGGGATTCGAAAGCGATGTCGCGCAGTACGACCATCTCGTCGTAGCCGCCGACCTCCTCGAAGGTGCGCCGCAGATAGTCGGCCGGATCGGAGTCATAGCCCGAGAACCAGTCCTGATAGGCCGACACGACCCGGGACGGTGTATCGCGCAACCCCTCCCGGCGCGGGTCTTCTCCGGCCCAGCGCAGCAGCGTCCGCACCGCTTCTTCGGCAGCCTGGCGCGTCACGGCGCGTTTGCGTGTCTTGGGCATCGGCACCTCAGTCGAGCAGCCGCTCCATGCGGCCGATGATCGTCGATGGCGCCACTCCGAGCGCTTTGCAGAGCTTCACGAGAGTCGTGAGCGTGGGCTGGCGGATGCCCCGCTCCATCTGGCTGACGAACGAGCGGTCGACGTCGGCGCTGAGCGCGAGATCCTCCTGAGAAATGCCGCGAGCCTCGCGCTGCTCACGCAGCACCCGGCCGAAAGCGGTTGCGATATGATCCGGCTGCATGTCGACGGCGAATGGCGGTTTCCGGGCGCGCGCTGCGTCCCGTGGATGCGCCGCACGGCGAATCCCCCCTCAGCGGGCACGATGATTCTTTTACTTGTGGCTTTCGGTCCACGGGATATATCCTACGGGCACCATGTCAACCGCAGCCGATGACGCCAACCTCGCGCTCTTTTGCGATTTCGAAAATATCGCCCTCGGCGTACGCGACGCCCGCTACGCTCAATTCGACATCACCCGTGTGCTCGAGCGGCTACTGCTCAAGGGGTCGATCGTCGTCAAGAAGGCCTACTGCGACTGGGAGCGCTACAAGGATCTCAGGGCAGGCATGCACCATGCGGGGTTCGAGTTGATCGAGATCCCGCACGTCAAGCAGTCGGGCAAGAACTCGGCCGACATCCGCATGGTGGTCGATGCGCTCGACCTCTGCTACACCAAGACCCACGTCGACACGTTCGTCATCATCAGCGGGGACTCGGACTTCTCGCCGCTCGTGAGCAAGCTGCGCGAGAACAACAAGGGAGTGATCGGCGTTGGCGTGAAGAACTCCACCTCCGACCTGCTCATCGCCAACTGCGACGAGTTCATCTACTACGATGATCTCGTGCGCGAGCAGCAGCAAAAGCCGCGTCGCGCACCCCGTAAGCGGGCGCACGCCCCCGATACCGCGCACGGGTCGCATGAGTCTAAAGACGGCGAGCACGGTCATCTGGAGGAGGATCGCAAGCAGGAGGCCTTCGAGTTGGTGCTGGCGACACTCGATGCGCTGCTGGCGGAGCGCGGCGCGGAAGACCGGATCTGGGGCTCGATGGTGAAGCAGACCCTGAAGCGCCGCCGCCCGGGATTCAACGAGAGCTATTACGGCTTCCGCTCCTTCAACAAGCTGCTGGAGGAAGCCGCACAGCGTAAGCTGCTCGCGCTCGAGCGCGACGAGAAGTCAGGTGGTTATGTCATTCACGCAGCGGAAGGCGCGGGTTAGAGTCGGAGGCCGTATCCACGCAGCGGAAAGCGTGGGTTGAACTCGGAGGCTGTCATCTCGCGGCGGAGAGGCCGGGCTGATTGACCGGCAGGCGCTGCGGGCGTAGGCCGTGCTTCGATGCGGCGGTCGAGATATCGCTTCCCGGGCGCCGCGCGCTGCGGTGTCCGCGCCGCGGCTCCTGCCGCGTGAACCTCTCGGGCTATCGACCAGTGCTTGCCATCGAGGGGGAGCGCCGGTAAGAATTATCGTTCGCGAGACTACTGCCGCGAGGATCACTGCTGTGGCAGTTATTTTTCCCCATTCCCGCAATGAGCTTGTCAAGAAACGTTAAGGGCCGCGTCACCGGCGCGCTGCTCGCCGTGGCTGCCACAGCGCTCGCGGCGTGCGGGTCCGCAGGCAGCGGCGCACCGCAGGCCCCTGCGCCTGCGCCGGTCACGGTGGTCGCGGTGACGGCGGAGCAGATCCCGATGACGCGCACATTCACCGGGCGCCTATCCTCCTACAGGCAGGCGAACGTGCTCGCGCGCGTGTCGGGCGTCCTGCGCAAGCGCCTCTACAAGGAAGGCGCGCAGGTCAAGGCCGGGCAACCGCTTTTCGAGATCGATCCTGCGCCCTATCGCGCAGCGCTGGATGCGGCGCTCGCAGCGCTGGCCCAGGCGAAAGCCAACGCCGCCAATGCCCACATCACGGCGCAGCGCGATCGCGAGCTCATCTCGAGCCATCTCGTATCGCTGTCACAACTCGACACCGATCAGGCAGCGGAGCGCTCCACCGCCGCGGCCGTGAAACAGGCCGATGCGAACGTCGAGACGGCACGCATCAATCTCGGCTACACCCAGGTGACTTCACCCATCACGGGCATCGCCGGGGAGCAGCAGGTCACGGAGGGAGCGCTGGTAGGCCAGGGCACACCAACACTGCTGACGACGGTGGATCAGGTCGATCCCATCTATGTCAACTTCGATGAGCCCTCGACGCAGGTCGAGGAGATCTCGAGCGCCGTGCAGGCCGGCCGGGTGAGCGCGGTGAGCGGCGATCAGGCCAAAGTGCAGCTCACTCTGCCGGACGGAACGCCGTACGGAATGCCGGGCGCACTCGACTTCCGCGCGGCCACTGTCGACCCGAGCACCGGCGCGGTGGCGCTCCGCGGAGTCATTCCGAATCCGAGCCACAGCCTGCTGCCCGGCATGTTCGTCAGCCTGCGCCTGACGGTCGGTATCGCCAACCGTGCGTTCCTCGTGCCTCAGGTGGCGCTGCAACGCGATGCGCAGGGCGCTTATGTGCTCAGCGTGACCCCCGACAGCACCGTAGTTCTGAAGCGGGTGCAGACCGAGGCCGCCGAGGGGACCGACTGGATCGTCTCGAGCGGCCTCGAGGACGGCGATCGGATCATCGTTGCAGGCATCCAGAGCGCTCATCCCGGCGCCAAAGTAGCCGCCACCGAGGCGCCCTCGGTCGCGATTCGCAGCGCTGCCGAAGGCGGCACGGAACCCGGGCCCGGTGTTCGGGGTCAAACCGGCCCGCGCGCTACTGCCGACGCGCGACAGTAGGAGCTGCGGTGGCGCAGTTTTTCATCGACCGGCCGGTCTTCGCCTGGGTCATCGCCCTCCTCGTCATGCTGATGGGCGGCATCGGCCTTTCCAGGCTGCCGAGCGACTCATATCCCGACATCGCGCCGCCCGAGGTGAACATCAGCGCCAACTACCCCGGCGCGAATGCCAGCACGGTCGAGACCACCGTCACCCAGGTGATCGAGCAGCAGCTCACCAGCATTGACAACCTCCTCTACTTCACTGCCCAGTCGAGCTTCGGCCAGGCACAGATCACCCTGACGTTCGCCACCGGCACGAATCCTGACATCGCGGCGGTGCAGACGCAGAACCGCGTCTCGCTCGCCGAGCCGCTGTTGCCCGCGGAGGTGACTCAGCAGGGCATCCGGGTCAACAAGTCGAGCTCGGGATTCCTGGCGGCCATCGCGCTGCGATCGGGCCCGGGCGGGCCGGACGCCGTGCAGCTCAATCACCTGGTCGCCTCGCGCGTCCTCGATTCCATTCAGCGCATCTCCGGAGTCGGCTCGGCAACGCTCTTCGGCTCCGACTTCGCCATGCGGATCTGGCTCAACCCCGACAAGCTGCACGCTTACGGGCTTTCCGCCGCCGATGCGCTCAACGCCGTGAGGGGGCAGAACATCCAGATCGCCTCCGGCTCGGTCGGGGCGGCGCCCGCGATCGAGGGCCAGGGGACCACCGCCACGGTCACGACCCAGGGAGAGTTCAACTCGGTGCAGCAGTTCAGGAACATCCTGCTGCGCACCAATCCAAACGGCACCTCGGTGCACCTCGGTGATGTGGCAACGATCGGCCTCGGGATGCAGAACTACGCCTTCGCCACCAAGGTGAACGGAACGCCGGTCGCCGCGTTCGGTATCCAGGCGCTGCCGGACGCCAACGCATTGCAGGTGATGAAGTCCGTCAATGCGGAGATGGCGCGGCTGCAGCAGTCCTTTCCGCCAGGCGTCACCTGGTTCACGCCGGTGGATTCGACGCTCTTCATCAATGCCGCCATCCATGACGTGATGTTCACGCTGCTCGAGGCTATCGGGCTCGTATTCATCGTGATGCTGATTTTCCTGCAGAGCTTTCGTGCCACGATCATCCCGATGCTCGTCGTGCCGACCGCGCTCCTCGGCGCGGCGATCGGCGTGTATGCGCTCGGCTACTCGATCAATCAGCTGACTCTGTTTGCGATGGTGCTCGCGATCGGCATCGTCGTCGACGATGCCATCGTGGTCGTCGAGGCGGTGGACCGCATCATGCGCGAGGAGCATCTGCCGGCGAAGGAAGCGGCGCGCAAGGCAATGCGCCAAATCAGCGGTGCCATCGTGGCCATCACGCTCGTGCTCGCCGCGGTGTTCATCCCGAGCGCCATGCAGACCGGCAGCACCGGTGTCATCTACCGACAGTTCGCGCTCACCATCGCCCTCTCGATGCTGTTCTCGGCGTTCTTCGCACTCTCCTGGACGCCCGCGCTCTGCGCCACCCTCCTGCGGCACGAGCACCTGAAGGCGAACATCATCTTCCGCTTGTTCAACAGGGCATTCGAGGGTACGCGCGCCGCCTACGTGCGGCGCGTATTCCAGTCGGTCACGCACCTGCCGCGCTGGTTGGCCGGTTACGCCGTGCTGGTGGTTCTCGGGGTGTTCCTGTTCGTGAAGCTCCCGGGCAGCTTCGTGCCGGAGGAGGACCAGAGCGAGGCGATCGCCAGCATCGAGCTGCCGGCGGGCGCGACGCTGCAGCGGACCGAGGACGTGCTGCTGCGCGTTTACCACATTCTCAGCAGTAATCGCAGCGCTCACGATGTCTTTCAGGTCGCCGGCTCTGGCTTCGCCGGCGAAGCGGAGAACGCCGGCCGGGCCTACATTCACCTCATCCCCTGGGGCGAGCGCAAGGAAACTGCCGACGATTTCGTGAACTGGGCCAACACCGCCGTACAGCACCAGATCCACGATGCACAGGTGGTCGTCACCAACCGCCCCGCGATCCGCGGCCTGGGTCAATTCGGCGGCTTCGACTTCTACCTCGAGGATCGGGGCGGTCTCGGCCGCGAGGCGCTGACGCAGGCGCAGGACAGCCTGATCGCGCACGCGGCCAACGATCCGGCGCTGTCCGAAGTCCGCGTCAACGATCTGGCGCCGCAGCCGCAGCTGCTGCTCACCGTCGATCGCGTGCAGGCGCAGTCGATGGGCGTCTCCGTAACCGACGCGTATTCGGCCCTGCAACTCATGCTGGCTCCCGTGTTTGCCAATGATTTCATTTACGACGGACGTGTGCTGCAGGTGCTGCTGCAAGCGGACGCTGCGCACCGCATGGGGCCTGATGCCCTGCAGCACTACTATCTCGCCGGCTCCAACGGCACCATGATCCCGTTGTCGAATTTCGTGAGGACGAAGTGGATCATCGCCCCGCCCACGCTGACCCGCTACGACGGTTACCCCGCGGTGGAGGTCGTCGGCACTGCGGCCCCGGGGCACAGCTCCGGCCAGGCGATGAGTGAGATGGAGCATCTGGTCGGCACCTACCTGCCGCACAGTTTCGGTTACGACTGGGCGGGCCAGTCGCTGCAGGAGCTGGTCTCCGCCGCGCAGGCGCCGGCGCTCTTCGCTCTCTCGATCCTGGTCGTGTACCTCGCGCTCGCAGCGCTCTATGAGAGCTGGAGCATTCCGGTGTCGGTGCTCTTCGCGGTGCCCGTGGGCCTCATCGGCAGCACGCTCGCGACCCTCGCCCGCGGGCTGCCCAATGATGTCTATTTCAAAGTGGGCCTCATTGCCATCATCGGGCTCACCGCAAAAAACGCCATCCTCATCGTCGAATTTGCAGTCACCGAGCAGCGCAACGGGCGCAGCCTTCACAACGCGGTATTGGAGGCCGCCAGGCTGCGCTTCCGGCCCATCATCATGACCTCGTTTGCCTTCATCCTAGGCGTCTTTCCGATGGTCGTGTCGTCAGGTGCCGGCGCCAACGGCCGTCATGACATCGGAACCTGCGTGGTTGGCGGCATGTTCACCGCGGCAGTGCTTGGCGTGTTGCTGATCCCCGTGTGCTACGTCTCAGTCCGGCGGATGCTCGGCGATGTGTTGGATGAGCCCGGCCGCAGCGAGATCGCTCCGCCGCCGGCTACCAATCCCTAGCGGAAATCCGCTGCGCTTCAGCCGGCCCGTCGCCGGGCGGCGAGTCTCTCGAGGCCCTTCCAGATCACGTAAGCCGGCAGGCCCACCGCGGTGATGAGCAGCGTGAAGCCGGTATCCCGCGGATTGGTAATGAGAGCGTTGCCCATCATGGCCAGGGCCGCGAGGAGAAAGAGCGCCGGCACGAGGGGATACCCCCAGGTCCGGTAGCTGCGTGGCAGGTCCGGGCGCTTGCGCCGCAGCACGTACACTCCCGCGACGGTTGCCGCATAGAATGGCCAGACGCCGAGAACGTACCGGTCGGCGAGCTGCGCAAAGTTGTTCTGCAGCACGAACACGCAGCCCAGGCCCGCCGACAGCAGGATCGCGACGGACGGTGTCTGGAACCGGGGCGAGACGCGGGCGACGGCACGGAAAAAGAGTCCGCGATCTGCCATGCCGTAAATGATCCGCGGATCGGTCATCATCGAGCCGTTGAGTCCGCTGAAAGCAGACACCAGCACCAGCCCGGCGATCACCGCCGCGCCGGCGCTTCCGATCGAGGGTATCCGCGCGGCCGCACTTGCGGCGACGAGCGGCGAGCTCGCCATCTCCGACGCTGACAACGCGTGCCAGAACCCGAGGTTGAGCAGGACATACACCAGCATGACGCACGCCGTGCCGAGAACGAGGCCGACGGGTAACGTGGTCTGCGGTCGAGAGACCTCGCCTCCTACCGAAGTGAGGTTCGACCAGCCGTCATACGTCCACAGAACTGGGATCAGCGCGCTTGCGATCAGCGACAGGCCGAAGCCGTGCGCCGCGGCCGCGGGCGCAGGCAGGGATGCCGGAGCGCGCACGGCGGTGAACGCCAGTAATGCCAACACCATGACCGCGATGAATTTCGCCGCAGTCGTGACATTCATGATGGCGGAGGCCCGCTTCAGACCGATGTAATTGATGGCGCCCATCAGCGCGATCGTGAGCGCCGCGACATAGTGCACTCCCGCCGCCGAGATGGGCAGGAAATACCCCAGATATTCGGCAAAGATGGTCGAGGTGGCGCCGAGGGCTGCAGGTGTCACGACCGTGAGACACGCCCAGCCATATAGAAACGCCGGCAAGGGCCCGTAGCATTCGAGCAGGTACGCGAAGATGCCACCCGACCGGGGCAGCGCCGCGCCGAGCTCTGCTGCCGAGAGCGCGCCACAGAGACTGATGATCCCGCCGAGCACCCAGCAGAGCATCGCGGGGCCGGCCGCATGCAGTTGCGTTGCCAGGGTGGCGGGAACCCGAAAGATGCCGCTGCCGATCGTGACGCCGACGACGACGGCGGTCGCGCCCCACGGGCCCAGCGAGCGCGGCATGCGCTCTCCCCAGCGATCAGCGGTCACGTTCTGCTCGGACTTGTCGATGGGCCCGCCTGAGTCCGCTAGTATCTTTTGAGTAACGCTTCGATGTCGGTGCGCTCCGCCTCGATCGCCTGGAAGAGTGGCACATGCTTCCAGTCGGGCCCTCCGTTGACGATCGCCGCAAACGCAACCCAGCCACCGTTGCGCTTGCGCAGATAGCCGGCAATTCCGCAGACTGAGCGCGGGTTGTCCAAGGTGCCGGTCTTCAACGCGACCCGATCCAGCCATGCCGCGCCGCCCTGGCGCAGGAATACGAAGGGCGCATCGCGCGGCACCACGAGCCCGCCATAGAAGGCCGGGAAGCGCCGCGCGTCGTGATATTGATACGCGAGCAGACGCACCAGGTCGTTGGCTGACAGGCGGTTGTCGGTGGTGAGGCCGCTGCCGCTGTAGATGGGCGGGGCGATGCGGGAGGCCGGCCGGTCGCGGGCCTGGACGCGTTGAACGAAATCCGACAGCAGCTTGCCGGCTGCCGCCAGCGCCTGCGGCGGGTGATCATCGACGCTCGCGGCCATGTCCATGGTGAGCACGTCCGCGATGTAATTGTTGGAGAACCGGAGCATCCGCCCGAGCTGCTCACGCAGGCTCAGCCCCTCGACGGTAGCCATCGGGTAGCTGCCCGCGGGCGGCCGGCTCGCACGGACGACTACCGGCCCGTCGATGGCAACTCCGATCTCGCGCAGCGTTTCCTTGAGCAGGAGGCCTGCTCCGAGCGCCGGATTGGACATGGAGCGATATACGGTCTGATCGTCGCCGAGTGGAATGTCGCCGCCGATCTGCAGGACATCGCCACCCGCGGCGGTCGTGCGCCGCTCGATCCAGAACGTCTGTCGGTGCCCCCGCGCCACGGTACGGATGAGACCCTGTACCTCCACTGGAAGTTGCGTGACACCACAGCCGCGCACCAGCGCGGCGGCACCCGGCGCAGTCGGCCGAACGACGATGCACCAGTTGCCGAAATCCACGCCGATCGCGGCGAGTGGCGCGTTGTATGCCGAGTCACTGCGCTCGAGCGCATGGCAACGATCCTGTGTCTCGCACGTGACCACGCCGAATGGGGCAGGATCGACGAAGAGGTCACCACTCACGACCGTCACACCAGTACCACGCACCTGCGCAGCCAACTGCCAGAGCGACTGGTCATCCAGCGATGGATCGCCGGCACCCTGGAGGATGAGGTCGCCCGTGACCCTGCTGCGGACGATAGGCGCGTTCGCCAGCAGCCGCGTCTGGAACATCTTGTCGGCGGGCCACGTCTGCAACGCCATGGCCGTCGTCGTGAGCTTGGTCAAAGAGGCCGGGGTGAGGCGGCTCGTCGCATTGAGCTCCTCGATGACGGTTCCGTCCTCGAGGTCTATCGCGGAGGCTGAGACGAGCGCACCGCGCTGCTCCAGCGCATGCAGCGCGCGCCACTGCGCGTGCGCCGGGGAACCGGCCAGGGCAGCGGCAGCGAAGAGGAGCAGGGAAAGCGCCTTGGCGCGGTACAGCAATGGACAGTGCGTCATCAGGCGGAAAAGTATCGCATCCCCGCGCGGCTCACGCTCGCGTAATGTCACGGAAGGGTGAAGTGGAACGCCGCGCCGCGACCGGGCTCGCCCTCTGCCCAGATCCTGCCACCGTGCCGCTCGATGATTCGGCGCACGATCGAGAGGCCGACTCCGGTGCCCTCGAATTCCTTGGCGCCGTGCAGGCGCTGAAAGATGCCGAAGAGCCGCTCGGCGCGCTGCGGATCGAAGCCCGCGCCGTTGTCTCGAATCGAGTAAAGCCTGCCGCCTTCGGGCCCCTCCGCACCGTCGATGGTAATGAGAGCCTGCTCGCGGCGGCGGGTGAACTTCAGCGCGTTGGCGATGAGGTTCACCCAGACCTGGCGCAGCAGCGACAGATCGGCCTGCGTGTCCGGAAGGCTCCCGATGCGGATCTCGAGATCGCGCGCGGCTTCGGCGGCGCGCAGCTCGTCGGTGACTTCCCTGACCAGGGCGCCCATGTCGACCGAGCGCTTCTGCAGTGGCTCGCGGCCGAGCCGCGAGAGCCGCAGCAGATCTTCGATGAGCTCACCCATTCGCGTCGCCTGGGCCGAGGCCGCCTCGATGTGCTGGCGCGCTTCGGCCGGGACATCCGCGCCAAAATCCTCCTGAATCACGTTCAGGAGCCCATCGATGGTGCGCACGGGTGCGCGCAGATCGTGTGATACGGAGTAGCTGAACGCTTCGAGCTCACGGTTTGCTACCTCGAGCTCCCGATTGGCCGTTTCCAGCTCGACGGTCCGCAGCGACAACCGCTCGAGGAGCGCGGCGTTCTCCCGCCGCAGCCGCAGCATAGCCTGGGTGCGCGCCAGCACCCGCAGGATCACACGAAGATCGAATGGCTTGAGGATGTAATCGAGTGCACCGGCCTTCATCGCCTCCACGGCCGTCGCGATGGTGCCGTGACCGGTCATGACGATGCCCGCGATGCCGTGATCGATCTCCCGTGCAGCATTGAGGAAAGCGATACCGTCCATGCCGGGCATGGTGAGGTCCGTGAGAACGATGTCGAAGGATCCCGACCGCAGCGCCTCGAGAGCCGCCGAGGTGGCGGTGAAGCCCTTGATCGTGTAGCCCTCATCCTCGAGCGTGCGGCACAAGGCCTCGACCTGCGCCGCCTCGTCGTCCACCACCAACAGCCGGTTGATTGCCTCGCCGTCCATCGATCCCGTCCTCCACCATTGAGCGCCACCTTAAGGCAGCAGGTAGCGGCTGTAAATGGATCGCCCGCCCGGCCTGTGGCACTGTGACTGTCATCTGCGCGTGTGCGGCAATCCGGCCACGAACAAGGAGTTGGCGATGAAGCTCGTGAAACTTTCACTACTCGTGGTGATGACCGCACTCCTCGGGTCGCTGCCCGCGTTCGGACGGCCGTTCACTCCACGAGACCTCGTGATGCTTTCACACATAGGGCATCCGGCCGTTTCGTCCGCTGGGCGATGGCTCGCATGGGATCAGGGCGAGACGGACATGGCCGCCAACAGCCGCCGCCACGCGCTCTGGAGACTCGACTTGTCAGGCGGCCGACGGGCGCTCACTCGCCTGGGTCGCGACGGCACGTGCCGGTTATGAGGACGATCGCAAGGTGCTCACGCTGCGCAACCTGGCTTCCGGCGAGACCCGCCGATTGACCCAACACTGGGATCGGTCGATCCATTCGATTGCCTGGGCAAGCGATTCAGCGTCCCTCTATGTCTGGCCACAGGCGGACTCGATCATCCGGGCTTCCGGCTCGATGTCAGGAATGGAAATTTGGCGCGCCCGGAGAGATTCGAACTCCCGACCTCATGGTTCGTAGCCATGCGCTCTATCCAACTGAGCTACGGGCGCGCCGTGTGGAATGGTCTGCGTACGCAGAGCCCTTTAGCATAGCACACATACCCCGTTTGGCTCCACTCCGAGGGGCTTGCGTGCCCCCGGCCGATTGCCAATCTGTTCTGGTCGCACCGCCTCTAAATTGTATCTGTTATCGCGCATCGGCATCGGTCACGCTATTGGCCCATGGCTTATCGAGCAATCAATTTCGCGCAGAAATTCCGGCTTTTCGCGGACCAGTGGCAGCCCAGGGTCGTTGCACAGATGAACGACTATCAGTTCAAGCTCGTCCGGATCGAAGGCGATTTCATCTGGCACAACCACGAAGAGACGGATGAGACCTTCATCGTCCTCGAGGGCACACTGCGAATCGACTTCGAGGATGGAGCCGTACGGCTGGCCGCCGGCGAGATGTTTGTCGTGCCGAAGGGCGTGCGGCACAAGCCCTACGCGGAGGGAGAGGTGAAGTTGCTGTTGATAGAGCCGCGAGGGCTGGTGAACACCGGCGGCGAGGGCGGCGAGCGCACTGCGCCTAATGACGTCTGGGTCTGAAGGTGTATCTTGCCGGTCCAACGTGTCCATTCCTACACCATCTCCGATGACCGCGCCCGCCTCGATCTGCACGCGATTCACGCGTACTTGAGTCGGGCATATTGGTCGCCAGGCGTCCCTCTCGAGGTGGTCGAGCGCGCAGTATCCGGGTCCCTCTGCATCGGTGCCTACGATGCCGGCGGAGCGCAGGTCGGTCTCGCCCGTTTCGTTTCCGATTATGCGACGTTCTGTTACGTCTGCGACGTCTACGTGCTCGAGGAACATCGTCGTCGGGGCCTATCGAAAGCTCTGCTCCAGATGGCCTTCGACCATCCCCTGCTTCAAGGTCTTCGCCGCTGGAGTCTCGTGACCAACGACGCGCACGCCTTGTACAGCCGGTTCGGCTTCGTACCGCTCGCGCAACCCGAGCGGCACATGGAGCTCAGGAAGCCTGATATCTATCGGGCCCGATGAGCCCGCGGCCGGGCGGGCAGCCCTTCTCAGGTCGCGGTCGGGGACGTGGCCGGCTGCAATTGCCTCTGCTCCTCCCGTCGCCGCTCCTTCTCCTCACGCTGTTTCTTTTTCGCGAGGTGGTGGCCGACGACGCAGCCGGCTACCGCGCCCATCACCGCGTGATGCCGCGCGACGTGTCCCGCAACGGCGCCCACGGCGGCACCCTTGATGCAGCCCTTCGCCTCGGCGCCGTTCGGTGCACCGAGCACGAGCAGCGCGGCCACGGGCACCGCAACCCATTGTTTCGAAAGAGTCCAGGCCATCTCGATTCCTCGTCAGCGCACACTGGATGACGGTGCCAGCCGGCCGCTTTGGCGGCTGCGACACCACCACTCTCGAGCGCTAGAACACCGAGCTGCGCGAAAAGTTGCTGCTGCGGCCATGGCTGCAAGAGTCATGCGATTGTGACGCGTCGCTTTTTACCCCGGTTTCCGTGATCCGGCTTGTCCTGTGCAGGCGTGCCGTATTCCCGACCGTAAGGGCACATCTGCACGACTGGGCAGCGCCCGCAGAGGGGAGCCGTCCGGTGGCAGAGCTCCCGGCCGTGATGTCTGAGGAGCAGATAGGCACGCCTCATCTCATCGGGCTCGTCCAGCAGCCGCATCAGCGCCTCCTGCACGGACCGATAGCTCGCAGCGTAGCTCGAGCGTTCGGCTCCCAACCCGAGGCGCAGCGGTACGTGCGGACAGTTCGACGGAACCGCCGCAATCGGCACGCCGGCACAAAAGAGAAGGATCTTGTCCGCGCCGGGATCGCCGATCGTCGGAAAGCGCTTGAGCGCTTTTCGGGCCTCTTTCGAGCCGTCGAGCGCGCTGCGCAGATCGCCGCCAAAGTCCTCGATCACGAGCCGGGCAATGAGCTTGAGCCGCGATGCCCGCGGCTCCGGTACGATTCCGCCTGCGCGGAGCACCTTGGCGAGCAGCCTCTCGCTCGCGGCCAGAAGAGCGGCCGGGGAGAGCCCGACGCTGCGCTTCAGCGCTTCAAATCCCTTGCGGCAGTTGTCCTGGGATGGCGGATAACCGCAGTTGGCATAGACGATGAGCTCATAGGGGTCCGTAGGCTCCGCAAACACGATGAGCCCGTGGTGCTTCTCGAGCTTGCGCAGCAGTGCCGTAAATTCCTGCCGTGTCATGGGGGTGACCTCTACGCGCTGGCGCAGTCTCGCTCGCCGGAAGAGAGGCCGCAATGGGGCGCGTCTGTCACAGAGCGCGCAGCCCGCCCGTCTATAGTGAGGAAGTGGCGACCCAAAAAGGTATTCCGATCGTGAGCCCGATGCAGGATCGTTCCGGCGAATTCGAGCGCCACCGGCCGCGGCTCTTCGGCATCGCCTACCGCATGCTCAGCTCGCGCGTGGACGCGGACGATGTGCTGCAGGACGCCTACCTGCGCTGGCATCGGGGCGCATCGGATGAGCTGCGATCGCCCGAAGCCTGGCTCGTGACCACGGTGACGCGGCTGTGCATCGATCGGCTGCGCGCCGCACGCGCGGAGCGCGAGCACTACGTGGGGCCCTGGCTTCCCGAACCGCTGATCGGCGAATCCGCGCCCGCGGCGGACGCGCACGCCGAGCTGTCATCCAGCCTCTCGATCGCATTCCTGGTCGTGCTCGAGCAGCTCACCCCGGATGAGCGCGCCGCCTTCCTGCTGCATGAGGTGTTCGACACCGACTATCCCGAGATCGCCCAGATCCTTGGCAAGAGCGAGGCGGCCTGCCGCCAAATGGTGAGCCGCGCCCGTAAGCGCGTGCGCGATCAGCGGCCTCGCACCGAGGTGACCGAAGCCGCGCGCCGCGCCGTGCTCGAGCGCTTCGTGCATGCGATGCAAACACAGGACAAGGCCGCGCTCCTCAAGCTCGTGGCCGAGGGCGCGAGCTGGGTTTCCGACGGCGGCGGCCGGGCTCGAGCCGCGCTCAAAGTGATTCGCGGGCGGGAACGGGTCGTGCGCTTCGCACTGGGCGCCGTGGCACGTCACCTGGATCGCCTGACGTTCGAGATGACCGCCGTGAACGGCGAGCCGGCGCTGGCGCTACGGGCCGGCGACGCGCTTTTCTCAGTCATTACCGTGCGCACGGATGGAGTGCGGATCCTCGATGTGTTCACGGTTCTGAACCCGAGCAAGCTCGGCACGCAGGCGGTCATCGCGGGTGATTGAGCGTTCCTGTCACAGGCCGGCGCTGCTCTTCGTCTATGGAGCAGACACCCCATCCACGAAGGAGATCGACATGAAAGCCCGCATCGAATTCCGGCAAGCCAACCCCAAAGTGATGCAGCTCCTGTTGGCGATCGAGGCCTACCTGCACGACTCGAAACTCGAGTCCCGCCTGCTGCACCTCATCAAGACGCGCGCCTCGCAGATCAACGGCTGCGCCCAATGCCTGGATATGCATACCAAGGATGCTCGCGCCGAGGGCGAGTCCGAGCAGCGCCTCTACACTCTCGATGCGTGGCGGGAAACCCCCTTCTTCGACGAGCGTGAGCGTGCAGCGCTCGAGTGGACCGAGGCGGTAACGCGGGTTACCGAGGGTCACGTGCCGGATGAGGTGTACGAGCGCGTCAAGCAGCATTTCACCGAGGAGGAGCTCGTCGACCTCACGCTCGCGATAACCAACATCAACGCATGGAATCGCCTCAACATCGCGCTGCGTACGGTCGCCGGCAACTATCAGCCGGGCATGTACAAATCCCTCATGCCGGGAGCTCACGCCAAGCAATGACCGCTTGGCCGAAAAGCCCCCGGGGTTTCTCGTCTACGGCGATCGGATCACGGGCAGCGGCAGGTACCGTGGAGCCACGGGCGTCGACTGTACGATGGACGTCGTGGTCTGTCCGTAGGCGAGAAACTGATCGAGGATCACATCCAGCTTGTCGAGCGACTCGAGGTACACCTTGAGGATGAAGCAATCCTCGCCCGTGATCCGGTGACATTCCACGACCTGAGGTAAGGACGCCGCCAGATCGATGATCTTCGGTAACTTGCCGTACGTCGGACGGACGCGTACGTAAGCCGCCAGGGGATAGCCCAGCGCTGCCGGATCGACCTCGAGGCGACAGCCCCTGGTGACACCCGCCTCCTCCAGGCGATCCATCCGCTCGCGCGTGGCGGGGGCGGACATCCCGACTCGTCGCGCCAGCTCCGACACGGTGATGCGCGGGCTCTCCATGAGTAGGGCAAGAATCTTGACGTTGAGCGCATCCTCGAGCAGATGCGATATCTGAAGGCTAGATCGGCGATCTGCCTTCATATTAACGCGCTTTCTCGCGGTAGACATTAACATCTCCATTATAAATGCGGGTTTTAGGTGCGATTATGCGCTCGCCATGAAGCCCGCGCCATCACCCCCGATTCCCTTACCGGCCTCTGCGGCCGTGTCTCACCGCGGCGAGCGCGTCCCGCCGCTCGCCTTCTTCCTGGTCAGCGCCGTGTTCCACTATCTGGGTCCTGCGTTCGCGGTGCTGCTGTTTGCGCGCATCGCGCCACTCGGGGTTGCGTGGCTGAGGATCGCGAGCGCGGCAGTGGTATTCGCGGCGTGGCGGCAACCCTGGCGCTACTACCGTGGTCTCAAGCCCGCCGCCCGGCGGAGCGTTCTGCTGCTCGGAGGCGTGCTCGCGCTGATGAATGTGTGCTTCTATCTCGCCATCGACCGCGTACCGCTCGGCACGGTCGGCGCGATCGAGTTCGTCGGCCCGATCGGGCTCGCTGCTCTCGGCGCGCGCAGCGCACGCAATATCGCTGCTCTGGCCCTCGCCGTCGCAGGTGTCTACCTGCTCGCCGACGTCCGCTTTTCCGGCCAGCCTGTCGGATTCATTTTCGCCTTCGCGAACTGCGCGCTATTCGTTCTCTACATCATCCTCGGACATCGCATCGCCGCCGACGGCGGCACCGCCGGAATAGATCGCTTGGGCGTCGCGATGCTCGTGGCCATGATCGTTGCCTTCCCAATCGGGATCCGTGACGCGTTGCCAGCCTTCCCGAGTCCGACGCTGCTCGCCGCAGGCATCGGCGTCGGCATCTGCTCCTCGGTGATCCCTTACGTCTGCGACCAGTTGGCCATGGCGCGCCTGCCGCGCGCTACGTTTGCGCTTCTCCTCTCGCTATTGCCGGCAATGGCGAGCCTGATCGGCGCGCTGGTGCTGCATCAGATTCCCAGTGCCGTCGAGCTCACCGGCATCGGGCTCGTGATCGGCGGAGTGTTGATACACCGCACTCGAGCCGCCTGAGCTCGGCTCAGGACCGGCAGGCAGCGCGACCGGCCCGCTAGTGTCCGCTCGCGGCCGGAGGTGTCAGCTCGGCATCGCCGTAGCTGCCGTGAAGCCGGCCGTCGCGGGCAAAATCGCGGATCATGCGGAAGTAACCCGGAGCGATGCGGGTCGGAACCCGCGAGCCGTCCGCCTCGGTCTCGAACAACATGATGCCGTGCTGCGCTTTGGGGTAGTAAGCCACCGTGAAGGGGTGCCGCTGCGCGATGAGTGAATCCAGACGGCGGCGGGTCTCGGCACTGGGGGCCTGATAGTCCTCACCGCCCAGCACCCATAGCTGCGGGACCTTGCCCGCCCTCAGAGTCGGCATCGGATCGTAGTTGAAGGGTGTATGCCAGTCGAACTTCGGACCCATGGCGCGCAGCTGCGACTTCGACTGCGGCAATACCAGGAATATGAAATCGCCCTGCACATCCTTGAACCAGGGTTTGCTTCTGTACCGAGACCGCACGGCGTCGAATTCGTCGATGCCGCTCTTGAAGTCACTGACGAACACGGCCTCCGCCGCCTTTGCAACCGTCAGCGCATCGGCGATGTCCGTGGCGGAATAGCCCTTTTCGCCGAGCTGCAGCTCCACTGCCTCCTGATCCTCGGCGATCACGCTCACCGCCAATCCGTAGGCGACGATGACGAAGTCAACCGGGGCGCGATTCGCGGCAATGGGCGCCACCCATCCGCCCTGGCTCGTGCCGTGATAGCCGATGCGGCTCAGGCGCGCGCCCGCCAGATGCCGGGCTTCGTGTACCGCGGCGACCGCGTCGTCCGCCAACAGGTTGAAGTCCTGGGTGTAGACGCCTCCGGACCTGCCCGTTCCCCGTTTGTCGTAGACGAACATGCCAACGCCTTCGGCGGGCAGAATGCGCTGCAGGGCCCAGGTATCGAGCGCCGAGGCATTCTCCGAGCCATGCACGAAGACGACGACCGCCACCCTGTTCGTGCCTTTCGGCAGGATCAGACGACCCACGAGCCTCGTGCCGTGGCTCGTGAATGTAGAAGTCCTCACATCGAACGCGATTTGCCGACCGGAAACCCCGGCGAAGTCGATACGGCGCGCGCCACATGCCGAAAACCTGACGGTCTTGCCGTCGGCATGATCGGTCCAGCCATACGTGCTCATCCAGGCCCCATCCGCGCCCTTGTGGAGCACGCCGGTCTCGCCATCGAATTGCTGCCACTGCAACGTATCCCGATCGTCGGGTGAGATGTCGACCAGCCTTCCATCGGTAAGCCGATAGCTGCCGACATGGCAGTTTCCGACAGCGCGTGCCTGCACGGTGGGGGCCGTGAGCAGGACACCGAGCGCGACGGCGCCTATCGTGCCCGGGAGCAGAGATTTCCACATCGGAGCGCCCTCATGATGACAGGCGTGTTTTAGCGTACGGGCCGCGTCTCGTCTTGGACGGATTCAAGGTCGACTCCATAAACCAGACTCACGAGCCCTCCTCGAAGCTCCGGCGCCCGGCGAGGCGTGAGCTTGCGGCGCATAGGCTCAGCGATGCGGATGAATGACCCGGTCATCCGCTGGGTCTGCACTCTCGTGAAGGAGATTTCCGAGGCGGTTCGACACAGGCTGCTCCGAGCGCACGAGCGGCCTGGGGCCGGCCGATCAGTGGGATTGCTTCAAGGACGCGTTGAGCGCCGTGGCGAGCGCCGCTTCACCGCTCACCAGGTCGTGCCACGCGAATTCGAGTCCTTTGCGGTGCCCCTTGAGCACGAGTTTAAAGCGCTCCGGCTCGATCGTGAGTACATACGGCTTCTGATCGATCAGGAGTTCACGCTTCAGCGGCTTGTCGAGCTTCGTCATCGTCAGCTACCTCGCTGGTGGTGGATCGGTGCCAGGCTCTCGATCGGCGCGCCCGGCTCTGCGCTCATGCCAACACTTTCCTGGAAGTCGTGGGAGGGTGGATGTTACAGCAGCGCTCTTCGCTCACGGCGGGACGATCGATATCGGAGGTGAGCGCAGCGAGCGGGAATTTGAAGGTCATCGGGAATTGAGCCATTCTTCAGTTCAGATCACCAAGAGCGTTGCCGCGAGGGGAAAAGCCATGTCGAAGTCCCGGCGCGAATTCATCGTATCGTCCGCAGCCTTGCTCGGTGCGGGTGCTGGTGCCTCGAAGAGTGCCACGAAGCGAGCCACCAAGCGTCCGGCTGCGGCAGGTAGTCAGCCGTCCGGCTCACCGCCGGTATTTGGGACTGCAAATGGCGTCGGGCCGGAGGTGACGGCCGGCACTTTCGCCGAGGCGGAAAAGTTGATGCGAGTGCAGATGAGCGCCAAGGATTGCGCGGAGGCCGCAGAGAACTGGCGCGTCAGCATGGCGCCGCTCTACGAGCGCCGCACGGGACCGCGCAGAGTCGATCTCGAGCCGAGTCTCGCCCCCTACTCCCGGTGGAATCCGGTGCTTTCCGGACGGAGTCCGGCATCCCGGCCGGCTCGGTTCGTGGGCAGCGGTCGGGATCCGGGCCCTCTGCCCGCAAACGATGCCGACATTGCTTTCTCGCCGCTGTGGAAGCTCGCCCGGTGGGTACAGTCGCGGCAACTGAAATCGGAGCGGTTGACCGAGCTCTACCTGCAACGCATTCATACCTGGGACCCGCGTCTGAAGTGCGTGATCACCCTCACCCGTGATCTGGCGCTCGAGCAGGCGAGACGGGCAGACCGCGAAATCGCAGCGGGCCGCTATCGTGGCCCCCTGCACGGGATTCCCTGGGGAGCCAAGGATCTCCTGGACACCGCCGGCATCCGCACCACGTATGGCGCGGAACCCTTCAAGGATCGCGTACCGGCAACGGATGCAGCCGTCGTACACCGTCTGCACGAGGCCGGGGCCGTGCTCGTCGCGAAACTGAGCCTCGGTGCATTGGCCCTGAACGATGTCTGGTTCGGCGGCCAGACCATGAATCCCTGGCTCCTCGAGGAGGGATCGGGCGGCTCGAGCGCCGGCCCCGGTGCCGCGACCGCGGCCGGCCTGGTCGGCTTCTCGATCGGCAGCGAGACCGAGGGCAGCATCGTCGATCCGAGCACCCGCTGCGGGGTGTGCGGGCTGCGCCCGACTTTTGGACGTGTGCCCCGGACGGGAGCGATGACATTGTGCTGGTCGCTCGACAAGCTGGGGCCAATCACCCGCAGTGTCGAAGACACCCTGCTCGTCCTTCAGGCGATCTCAGGACCGGATGCAGGCGACCTCTCCAGTGTGCCGAGCACGCTCGATTTCGATGCTCGGGCCGGGATCAGAGGATTGCGGGTGGGATATTTCCCGCGCTGGCAGCGCGAGGCGACGGAGGTCGACCGGCGCGCTCTGGAGCAGCTCACGCCCCTCGGCCTCGAGCCCGTGGAAGTAGCGCTCCCTGACTGGCCTTACGACTCGCTCAACGCCATCCTCTTCGCCGAGGCGGGTGCGGCTTTCGAGGAGCTGACGCTCAGCGGCAAGGCCGATCAAATGACGATGCAGACGCCCGATGCGTGGCCCAACACGTTCCGTCAGGCCCGCTTCGTGTCGGCCGTCGATTTCGTACAGGCCGATCGCTTCCGGCGCGCGGTGGCTCAGCAGATGGATAAACTCTTCTCGAAAGTCGATGTGCTCCTCGTACCTTCACTGCGCGACGAAATGCTGACCATCGGCAATTTCACCGGCTACCCGTCGTTGACGCTACGAGCGGGTTTCATGTCCGTCAGTCAGGCCCGCAGTGATTGGGCACCCGACCCGCATCACCCGCTGCCGCGCTTCGATCCGCCGCGGCGCGTGCCACACAGCATTACCCTGGTGGGGCGCCTGTTCGATGAGGGGACGATCGGCCGCGTCGGGCTCGCCCTGGAGCATGCGCTCGCGGTGGAGGATCAGCGTCCTCCCGGGTTTGCCTGAGGCACGACCCATTTCTTACGCGTGTCTTTTCCCGAGCTTGAAGCTCATCCCGCCGTTCCACAGGGCCTGACGACCGATCTCGGCGAGAGCCGAGATCGGGTCATCGATCGTCAGTACGGGATTGCCCTCGAGCGTTCCGCCCTTGCAGGCGAAGCGCACCGCGCCATACGGGATCAGGAGCTCCGGCTCGCTGAGGTCGCCGGCATAGAGCAAGACCTCGCCCGGATTCGGCTGACACGTTGCATTCTCGCGCGGCAAGCGCAGGCCGGCGGGCCACGTCTCACCGAGGGGTGACCAAAGCGCTTCGCCGCTCCAGCGGGCATGTATGATCTTGGCTCGATAGGGCAGCACGGTCATCAAACGCTCGCACGACTGCGGCGCCAGATCATCGCGCAGCGTGGCGGAGAAGCGCGTGCTACCTATTTCGAGTTCCAACACGGTGGTTTCCAGAGGCATTTTGAGTCATCCGGCGCGTGACGGAACTCGACCTTAGCCGAGCTCCCTTGCGGCGGTATTGGATGGATTCAAGGCCGGCAACGCGCTCGCGGACGCGGCGCTACGGGGGTATACTCGCTGCGATTCATCGCCCCGAGATATCAACATGAAGATATCGGCACTGACCACTCGGCCATGGGCGGCCAACCGCGCGGCAATGCGGATTCTCTCGAGTTTTCCAGCGGCGTGCCTCCTCTTCTGCGCGCCGGTCATAGGTCAGGCGCAATCCGATTCCGGAGCCACGCAATCGCTCCCAAATGTCACCGTGACGGCGCCCAGGCCCCCGACGGCTCAACAGCTCGCCGGACCCAGCGTGCCTCACTTCATCGCGCACCACGCCGCGCTGTCCGTCGCGCTGGGCCAACTCACGCGCTGGCGCACGCCGGTCTGTCCGGTGGTCAGCGGACTCTCTCCGGGATTCAACGAGTTCATCGCCACGCGTCTACGGGCAATCGCCGCGAGTGCTGGAGCGCCGGTTGCATCGGACAGCCACTGCAGGGTCAACATCGAAATCCTGTTCACGACCCAGCCGCAGGTGGCGATGGACGCGATCGCGAAGGCCTATCCCGACATGCTCGGAATGCATTATCACTCGCAAATGACACAACTGAAGGAAGTCACTCATCCGATCCAGGGTTGGTACGTGACGGCCACCCGAGGCCAGTGGGGCGGGAGAGCCGGTGACCAGACGTGGGCTCACAACATGTGGGGGCCGAATGACCTCCTGGCGGCAGGAACGGTGCCGGGATGCGCTCCGGGTAGCCGATTGTCGACCGAATGCACCAGTGAAATCGTCAACGTATTCATCGTGGCAGACACGGGAAAAGTCGCGGGCTACCCCGTCGGCTCGATTTCCGACTACGTGGCCGTCGTGGCCCTCAGCATGGTCCAGTCGCTGGACGTCTGTGACCCGCTGCCGAGCATACTCGACCTGATGTCGCCGAGTTGCCGCAGTCATGACAAGCCCGACGCGATCACCGCCGGCGACCTGGCGCTCCTCAAAGCCCTGTACCGCGCAGATCTGAAGCTGGTTCCCGATCTCGAGAAAGGCAACATACAGGCGCAGATGATGAGCGAGTTCCGCAGCGAGCACTAACGGCTGCGCTCAAGCCGGATGGGCATGCCGATTGCTGAATCGGCGCACGTTGGCACCCGCCCTGAGGCGGTCAGCTCCACGGGCCGTCAGTGAACCATCCCGACGTCGAGACCTCTTCCGCCGGATATGCGCGGCGCTTTTCCGGGCGCGCCGGGCACTACCTTCTCAAGGTCCAGGAAAACGCGCTGGTTCGCACTCTGCGCGATTGCCCGCCCGGACGCGTATTGGATGTCGGCGGCGCCCACGGACAGCTCGTCGATCCGTTGCGGTCCCTGGGATGGTCGGTCACGGTGGTCGGAAGCAGCGAGGAATGTGGCCACAACCTGCGCGTCCTGCACGGAAAGCGCGACTGCGAGTTCGTCTGTTCCGACATCCTCCATCTGCCCTTTGCGGATGCCAGTTTCGAGCTGGTGACTTCCGTGCGGTTGCTGTCGCACATGGAGGACTGGCAGCGATTTCTGGGGGAGCTCTGTCGCGTCTCGGCGCGGTGGGTCATCGTCGACTATCCGAGCACCTCCGGCATCAACGCACTCACACCGCTCTTTTTCAAGGTCAAAAAGAGACTCGAGGGCAATACCCGCACGTACCGCAGTTTCTCCGCCCGCGAGCTGAACCGAGTTCTTCAGTCGCACGGCTACAGAAAGGGCGCCGTATCGAAGCAGTTCGTGCTGCCCATGGCTCTGCACCGCGTCTGCGGCTCGGCAGCACCCCTGCGGGCGGCCGAGTCGGCAAGCCGGGCCATTGGGCTGACCGCAATCGCCGGCTCTCCCGTCCTCCTGCGGGCGGAGCGGGCTGGAATTCAGTAGGTCCGGCCGGCTATCACCCATCGGCACCGCGCGCGGGGATTGAGTATGATCGTGCGCTGGCGCTTCCAGGCACGAGATGGTCCTGATCGGGGGGTGTATGAGTGAGCAGAGTGAGGAGCAGGCGCTCGAGGAGGGACACGAATGCGCGATGTCTGCGCTGACGGCGCAACGGAAGAAGATCGCCTCGTTGGGACCTGGAGACCGGCTGCATTGGTGGCTGGGGTTCCTGGCCGCGGCGATGGGCGCCGCTCTTGCAAGCGTAGGCGAGCCCGCACTGCGCGTACTGCACTCCGCCCTCGGAGACGATGAAGATCCCGGAGCCACAGCCCGGAGGACCAAGAGCAGCTACATCAGGGGCGTTGCGAGCCGGAACAAGAAAAAGGCATGAGTGCGCGCGGCTCCCTGGCTGCAATGACCTGATACAGAGGCGGTGCCGCCTGCCGAAGCTCTGTTAGGATCCGGAGCTGCCTCGCCGGTTGGCACCTTTCTGCGCCAGCCAGGCTGCGATACCGGCCAGCCCGCTCGGCGATATCGAGCGGCGTCTGCCCGGACCAGCGAGCCGGCGCAGACCCTCACGCATGGCGCGGTCCGAGCATGATGATGATCATCCCCGCAACGGCGACGGAGGCTCCCACGAGATCCCAAGCCGTCGGCCGAACCCCGTCGACGAGCCATAGCCACAGGATCGCAACGCCGATATAGACACCACCATACGCCGCGTATACGCGCCCCGCGGCGGTCGGTTGGAGAGTCAGAAGCCAGGCGAAGAGCGCCAGGCTCACGAAAGCGGGGATCAGCAGCCAGGGCGATCCTCCCCGTTTGAGCCAGAGATAGGCCAGGTAGCACCCGAGAATCTCCGCCACTGCGGTGACGGCATAGAGGCCTGAGGCCCTGAGTATGGGCATGAGCGGATATGGGATGCTTTCGCGCATGGGCTCACCCCGCTCGATGAATTTCCACGGTGACGTGGGAGAGCATCGGCAAGTGGCTGAGCTTCTCCCGGTAGAACTCGGGGCCGCGGGCTTCGTGAGTCTCGACGGCCAGGATCGCACCGAGATGTCCAGGACCCAATCGCCAGACATGCAGATCGGTCAGCTGGTCGCCCTGTGCCCGCACCGCGCCGTGAATTCTTTCCTCCAACGCCCGATCAGGGCTCATGTCGAGCAACACGCCCGCCGCGTCCCGGATCAGGCCGAATGACCAGCTGGCAATGACCAAGGCGCCGGCCGTGCCGGCCAATGGGTCCATCCACAGCCAGCCGAACGCTCGGGCGAACAGGAGGCCGACGATCACGAGCACCGAGACCGCAGCGTCGGCGGCGACGTGGATGACCGCCGCGCGCATGTTGTTGTCGCGGCTAACCCTACCGAGGGCGTGAACATGCGACTCGTGCGCAGGCGTTGCCTGACCGTGAACGTGTCCATGCTCATCGCCGTGGTGGTGCCCGTGTTCTGGTACGCGATCGTGATCGTGCACCTGTTCGTGCCCGTGACCATGTCCGTGCCCGCATCCCTGTCCGTGTCCGTGATGTTGATGACCTGCG